>Ga0123352_10006131_pt1 | contig 18331 bp, 15 predicted proteins | sample TergutLab28metaG_FD_89700 | JGI IMG/M metagenome (GOLD analysis project Ga0123352, IMG submission 89700) | Labiotermes labralis P1 segment gut microbial communities from Petit-Saut dam, French Guiana - Lab288 P1 | ecosystem: Host-associated > Arthropoda: Insects > Digestive system > Gut ... | reverse complement strand
GTCTATTTGTGTTGTGTGTTTTATTCAATAAAAAAAGAAAAAAAAAAGAGAAAGAAGGAGGGGGGAGGGGGGGGGGGGGGGGGGGGGGGGGGGGGGGGGGGATGGGGGAGAAATGCATGTAGGGTTTTGGCAAGGAAACGTGAAGGAAATGAACAGCTTGGAACACCCTGTCATAGAGTTAATTTTTTCCCACCAAAAAGACAAGTGAATGCCTGTTAAGATCACAAAGACACACCTCTCTCACAATTCCTGCCAGCAGGCAATGTTCAGACAAGCTCATTCCCTTGCGGGCAGCCAGCAGACGAATTGAACGATTGAACAGAGCTGACCCAGTGTAATGCATCAGAGCTGTTGCATATTCTGACTGGGGCACAACAAAAATATCTAATCTGCGGTGCTGAAACATTAAAAAACAAATAAATTTTTCTAGTATTATGTATTCGATTTTCTAGACCATGTGACACACCTAGCTGACTTAACACTACGAAGTAACATATGCTGAGTACTGAAGGCCTCATCATGTTTTCCTGAGGATAGAGCCATCCTTGAGCAGCAAACAGTTCTGGTCTGATAGGGAAAGCCTCAAGGTTAAAGATTAATTTCTTCTGGGTTATGACAATGTAGTATTGGGCATGACATTCCTTACATTCTGTAAGGATCACAGTGATGGCAGATGAAGCCACTACAATCCTTCAGAATGTCTGAAACTGACATACCGAATGACACAGCATTATAACCCAGAATACACCCATTTTCAGTGACACAAATGTCAGAACCTCAAAATTCATGCATTCTAACATTCTTGTCTTTTACCATAACAGACTAAACAATAAGCCAGTTAATTCAATTTAAATCTTCTCAGCCTATGCTTCAGTTTAATATCACTGCGCTATAAGTTGGAAGGTCGCGGGTTTGATTCCCGATGGTGTCACAAGAATTTTTCATTGACAAAATCCTTCTGGCTGTACTATGGCCCTGGGGTTGACTCAGCCTCTAACAGAAATAAGTACCAGGAATATTTCCTGGGAGGTAAAGGCGGCTGGAGCATTGGGCTGACAACCCTACCACCTTCATGTGCCAATTGTCTTGAAATCTGGGAGGCTCAACCTCTTGGAACCCTCTGGACCTGTCTAGGCCTGTAATGGGATTGCATCAGTTTAATATTACCTCCATATCTATGTCTATATCACGTAAATTACTTCATCTATTTACGTGCTCATGTATTCACTTTTTTCCTAGACATTGCTTGAAATGAAATGTCCTCAAACAATGAAATTCTATATTTCTTACATAAAGTTTTTAATAAAGACTTAATGTCTATTACACAGCAGGAAGACTTTATTATACGTTACACCAAAATATAGTGAACAAAACAGAAGTAACAAGAAAAACAAAACCAACCAGAGCAACACATATCACAATAATATGGATATGAATCATGGCTTTCCTTTTCTTTTTTTTTTTACATTCATACCATGCATCTTGAAATTATTGAAGTTATTTATTCACCAACAAATGAACAAGTGACCGTCTTAAGAACAATGCTAATTTTAATGTAAATTTTAATATCATTTTTAAGACAATTACTTGTGCATTTGTTGGTGAATAAATAACTTTGGTGAACTGTGGCCTTGGTACTCCAAACACAATAGTCAACTGCAAGCCACCAAAAATGAGAGATTTAGGGGAAAATAGAGGGGAAAACTAAAAGAGAGAGGATCAGGAATCACACAATAAGAACAGGATTACAAATAATGCCCTTCACAGAAAAGAAAGAATTAGCACAATGTAGATGGTTTGGGCACGCTTTATGAATGAGAAAGAGAGATATCCCAAAATGGTCTGGAAAGCTAGAACAGGGGATTTTGAAAGGAGGAGGAATGTAATGGAACAGAGTAAGAGCTACAGCTTAACACTGTGAGTGACAGAAAGCTCTGTGTAAACCCTCCACACCTATCAGCAGAAGTGGTTCAAATAAGTGAAGTGAAGTGAAGTCAATGACACACATATTAAACTTCAAACATAATATACACAGTAACTGGACCCTTTAATATTAGACTAAGTGAAAAAGATAAAATTACATGACATATATCTGTTTTACTACTGAGGCTGCATGTTCATGTTCCTAACAATAACCAACACAGAAGATAGAAGGAAATACGAAAACAGAAGGATTTTTATCAAGACAATGAACAGATGTTACCTTCTGGTTTTCTCCAGGTAGACGGCAGACCCCAAGATACTTCTTGTGATTCCTGTTTACTTCTAGGTTAACAAGGTCATCTGTGATGAAACCTACTTAAAATGAAGGGAAAGAGAGACAGAAAAAGAAGAGATGTAATTTTTGTCTCTTAAATGGAACAGCACTTTTCCAGCTGTGTAATATTTAATGTCATTCAATAAAAGTGAAGGCAAAAATGATAGCAAAATGCTGAAAATACTTAGAAACACACAGATCTCTCTCTTGCATGACGCTTCGACCCACATTGAGGTCATGGCCTCCCAAGTTTTCTTCCTCTAACTCTATTTTGTGCCACCAACTTCCAACTTTGCATATGGAGCAGGAAGACTGCGTCCTTCTGTACATTCTTCTCCCACCTGCTTCATGGTCTTCCTACTGGCCTTTTTCTGCTGAAACTACCTCCTAAATTCTTCATTGGGATGAAGTAGTCTTCTGTCCTTATAACATGACCAACTTGAATCTCTTTATCCACATCCATGTGAAAGGGTAGGTCCAAGTATCTTTAGGAGGATTTTTTTTAATACAAATTTATTTTCTTCATGGTTTGTTTAGGGAGAGTACATTCTTGGCTACAATACACCATAATACTCCAAATGAGGATGTTATATGATATTACTCAGACTTTACAAACTGATGTCACGATATCTCATTAGAGAAAAGACGGAGAAATAGGACCTACTGGCAGCTTGGATTCATGCCTGTACTGCTACTAATTCTTCAGTCTTGTTGGTTAAGCGAGCATCCCAGTACATAAAATCAGCAGCACCACTGCACTGTAATCACCAAGGTTGATCCGCTGTTCTACTTGCCCTTTTTCTTCTTCTTATTGTATTAATTACTTTGTTTTTGACTCATTTATATTAAGGCCAACCGTCCTCCCTTCTGTGCTCAGATCATCAAAAACTTTCTTTACTGCTCTTAAGGATTTACCCATCGTTCGCTTAACCAACCCTCTGCACTGATTTATACTCCAATGTGTCTCTTGTGTCAATACTCAACTGTCTGATGACCTTCTACAGTACTAGGTTAAAAAGGAGTGGGGGCCATCCCTGTCTCCTTGCTTCAAACCATGTTTTACTTCAAAGAAATGTCTCAATTCTGTCTGTATTTTGCAGTTAATTCTTATACACTTACAAGTTTTCAGGGGATTCCAAACTTCCTCACAATGTCCAGTCACAGCATCATCCATTGAATCATATCCTTGCTGGAAGTCAGTGAAGATTTGGACCAAATCTCTGTTTTTCTACCAAGATTTCTCTGAAATTTGCTTAACCATAGATATGCGATCCATGGTCAACTGGGTCTTCCTGAAGGGTTCTAGCATATCTCACATTATAGATGTAAATAATTTACAGGCCCATGTAAAAGTGAAATGCCTCTACAGTTATTACATACTACTGTCACCTTTTTTTTTCATAGATTGGGCAGATAATATTTTTCTGCCAATCACTAGGCATTTGTTCTCTATTCCATACTTCAGTTATCAAAAAATACCTCTATGTGGTCTACTCCACCACTCCTCCATCTTTCTATGAAGATATGATCTATTTCATGAGATGTCATACCATCTGGGGAAACCCAAGTCTGTTTAAGCACTTCCTTGCCAGGAAACGATGTCTACTTGCTGCAAAATCTATGAGGTGTTGACCATTATCGTTTACACAGCACAAAATGTACGAGTACAATTAAAACCACACCACCCCAGCCAAACCACAACGTAACACCAACACATATTGTACCAGAGCAATACAACCCATGAAATAACTCAACAAATAAGTCACAAGCTCCTGAGGATGGATGTATTAACATCCGAAACGTGCTGAGCATTAAATAATGAAATAATAAAGCAAGTGACATCATGTTGGTCTCTCTTTATTCAACTATCAAGATGATGCATGGTCCAATAAACATAAGATGTTAATTTTATTAGGGTGTATGACTATTTAAGTGAAATGGTGAAATTCTGACAATTACAATTCAACTGAACCTGAAACAGTGGAGCAAAACCTAATTTAACTGTCCCATGTCTGTGAATGGTTGTCAAAAAGCACTCAATTAAATTTAAAGAAAAAAAAACCAGTTTTTTTTCTGAACATTTACAAACTACTGAAATCAATGTGTATGAATGTGATTCTATCTGAAAAATTAAAAATGAAATTACAAAATAAGCAGAATAATTCCAGGAAATAAATACTGTACTTACAGAACACAAATATTTTAGTGAAGCACTGTATAATTACTGATCCTTCCGATCGCACTATGGCCCTGGGGTCGACTCAGCCTCTAACAGAAATGAGTACCAGGAGTATTTCCTGGGGGTAAAAAGCAGCCAGTGCGTAAGGCTGACAACCTTACCACCATCCTGGGCCATTGCCATGTAATCTGGAAATCTTAACTTCCTAGAACCCTCTGGGAACCTCGGGCCTGTAATGGGACTGATTTACCTTACTGTATAATTATTACTAAGCTGTACCTGATTCTTTGAGTTGCTGCAGCAGACATGGCAATATATCAGTATGTATATCGTCTGGCTTCATTATTAGGATATCAACATCACCACAAGTCGTCTTGCCCCTGCGGTATGAGCCACACAACTCAACGTTCACTTTTGGCTCAACAAACAATGCAGCTGTTTCAACCTTGAAAACAAGATGGTACAACACCTCACCAACTGACTCTGGACTTTTCCTAGAAGTGATCGATAAGGCTTGTGGCCAACTGTCATGTACACAAGGCAATCTACAAGTATTTATGGCTGTCCTACGCACCAAAGCTGCAATCTGTTCCACTTCTTCTCTTGGCATTCTGTCCTCTAGGTCATCAAAATGTTTTAGTCCAATCTTCTGCTGCTTAGTTAAGTTTGCCTTGGTTTTTAAGTCCTCGAGTGTTCGAAAGCCCTGTAACAAAGCTTCCTTTGGATCACCATGTTATACACATTAACTGTATATAAGGTTTATAATTCAGAAGCTGTTTATTACTGTAAAACATACCAGAAATGAGAAACAAGTTAAATCTGAACACATTCAGGCCATCACTAGGTCACTCATTCATACTAAAGTATAAATGCGGTCAGATTCAGTATTACATCTTCCAACACTCATATTGTGTTAAGCTTTTATTTCCTATATATGGGCCAGGATAGCTCAGTCGGTATAGTGACTTGCTATGGGCTGGACGCTCCAGGGATTGAATCCTGTTGGGGATAAGATTTTCTGCACCCATCCACACTGGCCCTGGTGCCCACCCAGCCTACTGTACAATGGGTACCGGGTCTCTTTCCCAGAGGTAAGGCGGCCGAAACGTGGCGTTGACCACCCACCTGCATGTAGCACCGAGGTTAAAGAAAGAGTAGAGTTATACCTGTACTCCCCCCCTGGATCTTCGTGGCCTGTTCTAGGGAGAACCTACCTACCTACCTTTTATTTCCCATATAAGTGGTGAAGTAATGAACAGTTGTGTAAATGATAACTAGTCTTTACATATACAGCACGCCACACAATGAAAATGCCTACCTGTATACTATATTTAACTTAACGCCTGCATACATTTATAATTTTCATTCTTAATGAAGGGAGGAATTAAAATGTATCAACTAACTTGGGCTTCCATAGTTTTTACAACTGCTATATGCCTTGATGGGCTAAGGCAACATACACTAGTTCAATTACGTTTAAATCCTACTATACATGCACTCACTACACAAGCCACACAATCCAAATTGTTAGCACTTAAATGCTATATGGAACAGGACGTGACCGTGTGTCCAACGTGAAGCCAGGTGATAAGAAATCCAGGTCAGTTGGCACTTGTGACTACATGATTTGGCTCTCAGTATTATTCTTCAATGACCCTTAATTGCAAGATTAACATACCAACAATGAACATCAATTTCAAGAATATACCGTATTCACTCAAATGCAAAACAAAGTTCTTTCCTTTTATTTGGCACTTACATATGTCAGGTCATCTTCAATTTGTGTACGAAGTGGGGGACCGTGTGGAGTCAAACTAAGGCCTGCATCGCCAAATCTTCATGTGAGTTCTGCACTCACCTTAGATATTATGTGGTGTAGACTGGCAATTCCTTACCGACATTTCAGGACAACGTATCAGTCCCATCTTTGTGTGTCGAGATATGCAAAGGTGAGAACACAGCATGACTAAAGTTCACTGACATAGTCTTTGTATTTTGGGACTTTTTTTTAGAGAATCAACATGTTTTGAAAGCGGGCTCTTTTTTCCACTTTCAGGGAAAGAAGCAATTAACCTGCTGGACCCCGTAGATTGAATTAGGGAAAGACGCACCTAACCTGCTGGATCCGTAGATTGAATTAGGGAAAGAAGCACCTAACCTGCTGGACCCCTTAGATTGAATTAGAGAAAGGAGCACCTAACTTTCTGGACCCCCAAGACTGAATTAGAGAAAGAAGCACCTAACCTGCTGGACCCCTTAGATTGAATTAGTGCAAGAAACACCTAACCTGCTGGACCCCCCAAGACTGAATTAGGGAAAGAAGAACTTATCATTACATAATCTACAAATCATTAATGTTACCTGCTGAAACCAGCTTTGTGCAGTGGCTGGACCAACACCCCACACTTTGGTGAAGAGTTCCACTACCTGACTTCGCTCACTACCACATATTTCATCAACCTTACGAAGGCGTCCTGATGCCAGGAACTCGGAAACCTTTGCTGCTATTTTTGAGCCCACACCAGGTATTGACACTGCTTCCTAAATAAATGCAAAAAGGAACCCAAATCAATAAAATAAAAAAAAGGCCTAAACAGATAAGGTATCACAATTAATTCAAATAAAGTAAGATGAATGCACTCACTGACTCTGTGAATTGTTTGAAAACAGACAAGTGTTAAAATAAATGTGCTACCTAATATAATATTATACAGTGTACGTCAGCACAATCACTTTATTATATAAGGTAATACAAGGCTACATGTTTCGACTGTAACCTAGTCACCTTTAGTCCTATATTAACAGTTGTGTTACTAGGTTATAGTCGAAACATGTAGCCTTGTATTACCTTATATAATAAAGTGATTGTGCTGACGTACACTATACAATATTATATTACATTGAGAGCATATCGTGATGCTTCCATTCAAATGTGCTACTACAGCAGACTAGAGAATTAATCCACTCCACACTTCTCAGAACATCAGAATCTGATCTCATGTATGGAGAAATAAAGGCTGTTTTGTACTTTCACATAAAATAGGCAAGTTTATGTGGTATGAAGTCATTTATCTATCATTTCATGACAATTTACTTTACAGAAGATGCACAAATTATATGAATTTTACCTCAAATTACACAAATACGTTCAAGAAAAAGTTAATACCTAATAAAATTACAATTAACTCACTTACTCCATGGAGCACAGTCCTTAAGAAGCTAACAATTCCTCAGCCAGTCCAGAAATTCCCCGCATTTTATGGAACCCTAAGGTTCGTTACTGCAATCACAAGTGCCCGCCACCTGTCCCTATCCTGAGACAGCTCGATCTAGTTCATACCCCCCAAATCCCACTTCCTGAAGATCCATCTTAATATTATCTTCTCATCTATGCCTGGGTCTCCCAAGTGATCTCATTCCCTCAGGTCTCCCCACCAAAACCCTGTATACGCTTCTCCTCTCCCCCATACGCGCTACATGCCTCCCTCCCCATCTCATTCTTCTCAATTTTATCACCCAAACAATATTGGGTGAGCAGTACAGATCATAAGTTCCTCGTTATTACAATTAAACTAAGATAACTTTAAGAATCACATTCTTTAATACCAAATCAACTTTGATGGACATAAGGCACATTAACTTAACAACACTCTGGACATCTCACCTCATAGCTCCTTATTTCTGAACCATAAGCCCTGATGGCACTGATGGCCTTCTCATAGCCATACGTTCGCCACTGATCACCAGCACTACGGAATGCATTGGCCAACTTCTGAAGCTCTGCTATCACCAAATGATTACATTCCGAATTTGCTCTTGGCTTACTTGATGTTGGTGAGCATACAGATTTCTGCACAATGAGTTATTGTATATTTAGAATTCAATTTAATGGAAAAAATGTTTCAATCGAAGGTCAGACGTTGAACAAGTTAGGAAATATACACAACATGACAGTCATTTTGTGTTCACTCTCTTACTGCATGTATATCTTCAATTTGTGAATGTTAGTTTTTAACACAACTGAAGACTTCAAGCAAAACCCAAACACAAATAATCTTAAATCTGCCTCTCCACTTTTCACACAACACAGACTATGAGTTTTCTGTCCATCTGTACAGAAGTATTACAGTGACACTTCATTGAAATGCTGCTACTATGGCTAGAATGCAGAGAACACGTACTGTGAGCAGGGGCTGGTTTACTGTGAAGCTAATGAAGCTTAAGCCTCAGGACCCTGGGCCCCTTCCAAGGCTCTGGGCAGGGCCCTAAATAAATATTAACTTTAATACCTGATTTTGTATTTGTAATATTGTATCCCTTTCTTTTTTTTTTAAGACAGCCTCAATAATTGAATAAGCTTTCAGGCCCCACAAAACATGGATCCACCTTTGAAGGCATGTAAAAACAGTCAGGAATGAAGTTCCAAAGTCCTATTTTAAAGGAGCACTGCTTCAGAAGTACAAACACCTCTTTTTAATGCAGTCTACAAGCATTCATGACAATCATATGTGTGTGCATGCGCATGTGTGTTGGGGGGTGGAGGGGTGGTGGTACAATGGGTAGGCCTATACATGATTCGTGTTAAAAAATACAAGGTCATTATTCCAACTACTGGCTGCAAACCCTGGTTGGATTGCTTGTCCAATTCATGTAGCCCACTTAGCTGACTACCCACACACTACATGCACTGCTAAACAGGAAGCAACAAACAACAGCTATCATTTAAAGAAGGACCCTGCTCATCTAGGTCTCCCTGTAGGGTCCATTAAGTTTTTCCAGTTTTAACCAAAGCTGAACTGCCTCAACAATAACTCACAACATTCCAAAATACCAAGTTTTATAAAAATCTGTGCAGAAGAAGTTATTCTGCATCATATGGACAGAGAGAGACCTAATGCAACTGAGTTACTTCTCACAATCATTTTTTGAAAGTAACTAAAAAATTTCAGGACTGAATTTCCCAGTGAGGGCAGTGGCCAGAAAATTAATGTCATACCTGCAGGTACTAGAAAGCATGTCACAATTTAGAGGATCTAATAAAAATAGACTACAAACTTCATTCTCATGTCAGCCTCCACCACACTCATTTGCAGCAACTGAACTGTTTTGTGTCACACAACCAATGGGCAAGAGCATTAAAACGTACAAATGCATCCTATGTTGCAGCAATTTCTACCATCTAATAATTTGCCTAACGTAATGATAAATAAGAAAGTGTACCTCTGATGCTGCAGGTTTCATTTTCTTAGGTGGTGAATGTTCCACTGTTAGGGTAGCAAAGTCTCCTATATCACTCTTCATTGTGCATAAATCTTGATCTTTATTTACATGGCCATCTCCATAAATAGGTTGGCTGTTAGATTGTGTGTTAAATTCATCAGTTATTTTTTCCACAGACAGTTCAAATTCTTTTGTGTCCACACACATACAGTCTTTCAAGCACTTACTAATCCACTGTGTCCCCACAATTTTAACTGCTGTATTGGTATCTACATTCATACTATTCAGGAGTCTAACACATCGTTCTGAATCCTTTACAATTGAATCTTCCAGTACAATATGTGTAAGATTGCAATTTGTTGCAACCAATTTTGAAACACATATTCCACCGTGATTTCTAATTTGTGTCTGAAAGAGTGACATTCTCTTTTTCCCAAGTGCAACTGGCAAAATATGTATGCAACAGTTTTCAAAAACTCGACTTGCATTTTGTAGTACAGGTATCTTATGTGGGTTCATCATTTTCATACACTCCATTTATATTCTCACATATCCTGTACTTAAGAATAAATTCATAAAATATAAAAAACTATCACATTTACTTAAAACTGAAGTATACATCCTACACATCCATGTGCATAATACAGTACATACGGAATATGAACATTACTCCTGGCGTATTTGCGTTACGGTCTTCTATTTTACAATATATGACTGAGCATTACTTCTGACGTATTTGCGTTACGACCTTCTATGTTAAAACATATGACGCCCAGTTGCCGAGATGTATGTGCCTTCTAATACTAAATTTAAACTCGCAGAGAAAAAATCAAACCCCTCATGACACTATCGTCGATATAGTCATTGGGCTACGGGCTGTACAATCCAGCGTTCCAGGTCCGGTATGGATGAATCCTCTATTTAACTAGCACCCATTCAGAGTGGAGTAGAAACACCTGAAATGTGAATTCTCGCTCAAGCAAAACACTATTGTTCTCTTTCAGACACTTAGGTCATGGTTTCAACCCGCGCCTACATTTCTACGTTACTCTAACCCCTTCATTTTTTTAAAGTCTTTATCAACCCATGTCCGAACGTACACAATCCCACACCACCCAACCTACGTAAACACTGACGCTTGTTAAGTCTTCCAACCTATTCTAAAGTACAGCGTAATTTCATGACTGCCGTTGTTGTGACCATGGATCTATGTGTGTGTGTGTATGCATGTTACGAGTCACGGATCGTCTGTATGAAAGGTAGTTCGAGGATGGCACTGCGGATGACGGGTGTCGCCAACCTTGTACAGAGCATTAACTGTGGTCCGTGCATGTACAAGTGCTTTTAAGCCTGTTATATTTAACAGACAAGTTAAATTTATGTGACAAGCCACGATGCCAAGGCATCATTTGTTTATGTACACTATATATAAGAGTCACGGACTTATAGTTTTTTAAGCTCAGTTGTTTATGTGTGACATTAGTACTTGTAGTAAAAATGACTTCTCAAACTTGAGTGAATAACTGAAATTATAGAGTTTTATCTTTCTCTTTCTTAAATGCAGTCTGATGACGGCCTTTTGCAATCCGACAAGTGTACAGCTAGTATGCGACGGCTGTAATAGTTGGTATTATTGTTCCAATTTTCACAACACAACTGAATGGGACACCTGAAGTTTCTCATTTCGAAAAATAGATGGCAGGACAAACTCGAATCTTGTTTGTGCATATGATTATCTGTGCTGTAAACAGTTGACTGTAGTGAGTTACTGTTAGTAGTTTCCGTTCTTGTCATTGTGTATATTACATCCCGTATATCGGAATTTGTATAATCAAATTTCATTATGACCCACACAAATACTGAGGTATTTGTTAGAAACATGTGTTGTTACTTATTTATGACGTAGAAAGTGTGGATTGAATTGGCAGTGAACATTACTTATGCAAAACACTTTTGTAATTTAACAGCTTGAAATTATGCCACATACGTTTTTGCAGATGGAAGTTGATGAAAAACCTAAAGGTGAAGGAGTCCGACAATATTACATTACAAAAATTGAGGAGCTGCAACTTATAGTTGCAGAGAAGAGTCAAAATCTCCGTCGTCTGCAAGCGCAGCGCAATGAACTTAATGCTAAAGGTATTTGTTTTGGAAATTTTAGAAGGCAGTTTTAATTTTATAAAGCCAGTAAAACTGTGTTCAGCTGTGGCAACAACTGTATGGTGAACACATGCCCCTATTATTAAATTAAAGTTTACTCAGGTACAACATTTTGGTATACTGAACTCACCATAACCTGACATTAGGTATTTTGGCACAGTTTGAGGACACAAACCATATTCTAAACCGTGTAACATAACAAACAGCACTGACCTCAGGATTGTAATACTGTATGAGAGTCTGCAAGCAAGATTTTTGACAGATGTTAATACAGGGGAAAATAATTGTAAAACACTATGGCAAAATTATCATAGAGTGTTGGTTTTCCACCATTCTGTGTGATCAAACTTTATGCTTGCTGGGTGTGTTAATACATGGATGTGGGGGAACTCACAGAAGAACTACAGACAATATCAGGTGTGATGTCTGTGTGAATGCTGCAAGTTGTAAAACTAACCATAATAGTTACATCTCAGTTGCACAATGATCAGTGACAATTAAAAAATTTTGGTCAGAAATACTGAAGGGCATGAATGGAAAGTTAATATTAAATGAATGTTAATTAAATTGTGTGTGTGTGTGTGCATGTAGAATGCATTAAAGTGGCTCACGATATGGTCCAGTGGCAGGTTATAAATAATGATAGTGTTTCATTTTCACAGAAGTAGGGAACTTAGTGATAATTAATTTCAGAAGAACTTTGCCACATGGATGTTGTTAATATGATCAACTGTTGTAGAGACACATTTTTCCCAGTACTCTAGCTGTTGTCATTTAAGTTCTATAAGTATGCAGTATGTGAAGTTAATTTCAAAAAAAGGCATTACAGTTTTGATTATTGTTAACAGCCTTCAATTTTCCTTTCTTTCAGTTCGAATGCTTCGTGAAGAATTACAGCTACTGCAGGAGCAAGGCTCATATGTTGGAGAAGTCGTGAAACCCATGGACAAGAAGAAAGTTTTGGTTAAAGTCCACCCAGAAGGGAAATTTGTTGTAGACCTTGACAAGAACATAGACATTAATGATGTTACGGCAAATTCACGTGTTGCACTCCGTAATGAAAGCTATACCCTACATAAGATCCTTCCAAATAAAGTATGCACCATCGCTTACAAAATTACAGACATAGAATATGTTTGTTCTTAAGCTGCTTCCATATTTTCATAACTGTATCTGATTACTGCAGGTTGATCCTCTAGTATCACTCATGATGGTTGAAAAAGTTCCTGACAGTACGTATGAGATGGTTGGTGGTCTCGATAAGCAAATCAAAGAGATCAAGGAAGTGATTGAGCTTCCTGTGAAACATCCTGAATTATTTGATGCTCTGGGCATTGCTCAACCAAAAGGCGTACTTCTATATGGGCCACCAGGAACAGGTAATTTGTTTTTACAATAGAAAATGTGCCACAGTTCAAATGTTTGGGAATGACAGTCACAAATCGATATTGCCTGCACCAATAAATGTAGAGCACATGAAATCTGGGGAATCTTTGTATTCCCATTTGCTGTATAAGAACATAAGTTTTAATACATAAGAACATACATTTTATTCACTTTTTATTTCACCAACATATGCACTTGTAAATCGATCAATATTAATGTTAAAACATTACGATATTAAAACTCCAACATGTTTCGGTTTTTTATATAAAACAATCATCAGGGAGCAAGTTCGTACCTAATAAAGTTGCTTTTAGTCTATAGTTGTTTTTTTTTAACTATAGACTAAAAGCAACTTTATTAGGTACGAACCTGCTCCCTGATGATGGTTTTATATAAAAAACCGAAACATGTTAGAATTTTAATATCTTAATGTATTAACATTAATATTGATCGATTTACAAGTGCATATGTTGGTGAAATAAAAAGTGAATTTAAGTCAAATGCACAGTGCAACAATGAAAGAACATACATTTTAATACACAAAACTATAATTTTGCCGCTTGTTTAGTTTTGGTGTGGAATTTCATGTCTGATGTTAAGAGAAGAACATGGACTGAGGGTATTAAACTATAGGTTGTATTGTGAATACTTGTGCCTAGAAGGGAGGACTTGACAGGAGACTGGAGAAAATGGCATAATGATGAGATTCATTACTTGTAGTCCCAAATATTGTAAGGGTGATCAAGGAGGCTGAGTTGGGTGAGGCAAGTAGCATGCACAGAGGAGACGAGACCATTTTAAAGACGTGTGTGTAGATGGGGGGAATATTAGAATGGATCATAAAGGAAGAAAATTTAATGGTGCAGATTGGATTCAGCTGGTGGGATCTGGTGAACACAGTAATTTGATTTGTGCAAAATGTAGTGAAATTTTTTAACTAGCTAAGGAACCATAGCTTCTCAAGAGCTGATCTACGGAAGTAGTTTTAGAATACGTCAAGTGTATATTATTATGTAATATATCAGTAACAAATATTTTTCGTCACTCTAGGTAAAACCCTGCTTGCTCGAGCGGTGGCCCACCACACAGAATGTACGTTTATTAGAGTTTCAGGGTCTGAATTAGTGCAAAAATTCATTGGTGAAGGCTCAAGGATGGTACGAGAATTGTTCGTTATGGCAAGGTAGGTTACTGTGTGACACCTGGCCAATGCTGAAGTATGAAATGAAACATAAGCTGGGAGTTTAGCTGTGTTAGTGACGTTTATTGTGAGGTGTGAGATAATTCTGCTGTTTTTAAGACTAAGTTTAGTGGCCTTGGTTTCAGTACTCATATTTCACGGAACTTCATCCAATTCCTTCATAGTAAACTCCCTGTAAATTATGAAATTATAAAGCATACCTTAAATTAAGAGCTATACGTATCTGCTTCATTCACAAATCTTCATATTGTATGTGTGAGAAAGACCAACTAGATGCACACTTTTTTCTCATTAATTTATTTCAGTTATACTATCCTCTGCATGTTTCGAACTAATAAGTTCATCTTCAGGAGGTTACTTCTGTACATGTAGCATACAGCATTTTCATGCTTGTATGTGATGTCTCGTTGCTAACACCTTATGGTTAGCAGCTTAGGTGGTCTAGCGGTAGCGTGCTGCCTTTGAGTACCCAAGTTCGCGGGTTGAAACCAGGCCGAAGCCGTCAGGATTTTTCAGGGAGAAAAAATCCTCAGCACGCCTTCCTTTGAAAGGGAAGTAAAGCCGTGGGTCCCATGTCGCGGATTTGCGGCATGTAAAAGATCCCTGAATTGACGTGGAAGTCGCAATTTCAGGCAAAATTACCGGTTAATTCTAGCCCACATAGTTCCACCTTTCACTACTGGGATCTCCTATGTCATTGTGGACGTGGGGGTATCTGGCGGCGAATGTGGAAATGTCCAAACAGGCGGGGGGGGATAAGGTGAGTACAATAAGCCTACTAGGCTGCAGTACATCTGTGGCATTAGCCATGGGCCTTACTGACACAGAAGAACACCTTATGGTTGGAGTTCCAACCATAACGTGTTAGCAACGTGCATGAAAATACTGTATGCTGCGTATACAGAAGTAACCTCCTGATGATGAACTTATTAGTTCAAGACATGTAGAGGATAGTATCAGTCCCATTACAGGCCCAAGGTGCCCAGAGGGTTCCAGGAAATTAAGGTTCCCAGATTACCCAGATTACGTGCCAGTGGACCAGGATGGTGGTAAGGTTGTCAGCCTTACGCACCGGCCACTTTTACCCCCAGTAAATGCTCCTGGTACTCATTTCTGTTAGAGGCTGAGTGGACCCCAGGGCCATAGTGCGATCAGGATTATGTCAATGAAAAATTCCAGTGACACCATTTGGAATCGAACCAGTGACCTTCCGATTTGTAGCACAGCACCTTAACCACTGTGCTACCGTGGTCCCCTAGAGGGTAGTATAACTGAAATAAATGAATGAGAAAAAAGTGTGCATCTAGTTGGTCTTTCTTACATATGTATAGTCTGATGACAGTTCTGAAAATGTAAACTTCATGATGTACTTCGTTGCAGTGCAGTATCTTAGAGAAATCGAAGTGGAATTAAATTTTAAAGCAATAAACCAAATAAAATTTGTATGCTGCGTATACAGAAGTAACCTCCTGATGATGAACTTGTTAGTTCAAAACATGTAGAGGATAGTATCAAACCCGTTACAGGCCCGAGGTGTCCAGAGGGTTCCAGGAATTTGAATTTCTAATACAGCTGTCATCAGTAATAGTGCATATGAAGTAATGGTCCTGTTTTTGGTTTCTGCACCATGCGGTGGTTAAGTGTACCATTTCGGAGGAATCTACTGCCACCATTTTCAGGATGACCGAATTGTTTCAAGTGAATGATGAAGTGACATGAAGGAAGGAGATATGTTCGTTATATAGGACAGCTTGAGGGTGACGTTCACAACTACAGAAGGCAAGGGGAAGGACGAAGAACAGGATTATCCATATCCAATGGGGACCAAGATTTCCAAGGGCCTCACAAGTGTGAGATGTGAAAGTGATGTCATAATATTTAACCAGTACAGTCAGTTCTGCTACAATGTGATAGTTACATTCTTGTGAGAAATCATGCTGTAGAAATTATGTAATACAAATAATAGGAGTTATTCATGACACTTGTATAGACAAGAAAAAGATATGTATTTGTATGTCACATGTATTTGTATTACATAATTGTCTATATATATTTGGAGGCAATTTCTTCACACTGGCCACTGTTACCACATAATAGCCAACGCTTGGGCAGTACACAGACACTGTTCACTTATAAACTGACCGCATTACGGACAGTTTGCGTTAATGAAAGACACATAATAGAAGAACTGACTGTACAGTGCAAGCACCCAAAAGGGGACCACCATTTGATTAGCAACTGTTGTGAAGACCTGAAAATTAATATGGCTGGTGCATGTCATTAAAGTTACGGTTTTGTGGGTAAACTTAATTTCTGTTGGAATTTGACACTAATTACCAGATATAAACTATTTTTTTTATTAGAGAACACGCACCTTCTATTATCTTCATGGATGAAATTGACTCCATTGGTTCCTCAAGGATTGAATCGGGCAGTGGTGGAGATTCTGAAGTACAGAGAACCATGCTGGAATTGCTGAACCAGCTTGATGGCTTTGAAGCTACAAAAAACATTAAGGTATGTCGTAGTTTGGAAATGGGCCCACCTAGCACAACAGAAAATGTAAGAATCTTAAATTCTGTACAAAATAATAAGCAAATACTGTGAGCATTACAGGAAAACTTTTTCAGTCTTGGTCTGAGACAGCGTGTACTTTGATATTGCCTGTTTGGTATATACATGTTACTTCTGAGTTTGTGCTGTGTGATACCCATGTAAATGACACTAAGCTGGCAGTCATTAAACATTAAGTGTCACTGTTTTCTGTGAACTTGGCATCTCCATCTCTAGGATCAGAATGATAAGGCTGGGAATGCAGTCATGTTTCCCCCCCAGACTGACAGGAGAGGGGAGAGGCTTAGGCCATGCATGCCCTCCCTCTCTTCATTCAGGCCTACCTGTATAACTGGACTGCATTGTCACCTTACTGAATTAGACCATGAAGATGGTGGTAATGTAGTGGTCATAGAGTCAGGCGACAAGAGTGGACCGAAATGGACCGCTCTGTTAGTACTACAAGAAGGGAGGAGGACTCCTAGTGACACCATCAGTCCGTGGGGTCAAGTAGGCGGTAGGCTGCCACCAGAGCCAGAGGATGCTGACTCGAATAGAGTTAGGTCCAAGGGCTATACGACTCGGGCCAAACGACAATAGTTATGGCTAAGCTAAATTCTGTTTTCCTCTACAGTTATATACAATTTACATATGAGGGTCAAAAGTGTTTTCACCAGTAAAATTACACTCATGTATCAGAGTTCTGATTGTAGGCACAAATATCTGTCTCGCCTTTATATATACCCCAATTTGTTCCGTGAATTTCCAAAGTAAGCTTTCGAGTTAATCTTCAAAATTTAGTTCAACCAAAGCGACTCACCTTTAATAATCAAGAGGTACGCTATGTTGACCAGCATGTCAGCCTTCAAATCTTCAGAAATTCTTCACGGCTGGTGATCTTTTTCAAGACAGCGGTATAGCATCAGTATTCTGTTGTCTAAACTTCGTCGATCAAAATTATGCCAGAAAGTCAGTTTACAATGTGGTAATTGCCAAACTCAGCTTCTGACCGAGTGTGTCATTTCCTAGTTTTACACAATGTCCCATTTTCAAAATTACACAGTTTTAAAATTACAAAATTTTCTATGCTACCTAAATGTTCATTACACCAATATGTGCCTTCGGAACATCAGAAACATACCCACATCCCTACAATAAACGCTCCATACAAGATCAACACCACCCTACACTAAACACGGTGATTGAATTGTGTGGGAATTGCCTTGTGATTTGATCAGTGAAACAAAATTAGGCAGAATGCCTTGAATGAATAGTTGTTGTGCTTTTTAAGTTTTATATTATAGTGCAAACCAGGACTGTATGACTGAAATAGATATATATATATATATATGTTGTTGGTTTTTTTTTTTTTTTT
>Ga0123352_10006130_pt1 | contig 18332 bp, 14 predicted proteins | sample TergutLab28metaG_FD_89700 | JGI IMG/M metagenome (GOLD analysis project Ga0123352, IMG submission 89700) | Labiotermes labralis P1 segment gut microbial communities from Petit-Saut dam, French Guiana - Lab288 P1 | ecosystem: Host-associated > Arthropoda: Insects > Digestive system > Gut ... | reverse complement strand
GAAGAGTTATAGCTCACAGATCTAAGCCTCGATGATGTGAAGAGTTATAGCTCACAGACCTAAGCCTCGATGATGTGAAGAGTTATAGCTCACAGACCTAAGCCGCGATGATGTGAAGAGTTATAGCTCACAGACCGAAGCCGCGATGATGTGAAGAGTTATAGCTCACAGACCGAAGCCGCGATGATATGAAGAGTTACAACTCACAGAACTAAGCCGCGATTATGTGAAGAATTATAGCTCACAGAACTAAGCTGCGACGATATGAAGAATTATAGCTCACAGAGCTAAGCCGCGATGATGTGAAGAATTATAGCTCACAGACCTAAGCCGCGAACTACTGTTGCCCCAGTTTCAATATCTGGCAACAGAGAACAAAATTACCTTCCACTGTGAAAAATATAAAGCCCTCCTTATTGCAAATTTCAGAAAATATTATTATTCTCTTTACTTTCAAAAACTCTACGAGCTCCAAAACATTTTAATATCACAGTTAACCGTTCTTGTGTAAAGAAAAACCAACTTGACGCACAACTTATTCTTAGTATTTTTCGTCAACCTCTGCATGTTTCGGGCGTATCTAGGCCCATCATCAGGAGGTAAACCTTATGTGTACAACAATTGGAACTTATTTTTCTTTACAATGACTCTCTGTTGTACTTATTATTCTTTTTAGATGACTCTCTGCCTTGTTGTCCTGGCTGGATTGGTTGCAATCCAGCCAGGACAACAGACATTCACCAAAAAAGAATAATAAGTACCAATTGTTGTATACATATGGTTTACTCCTGATGATGGGCCTAGATACGCCCGAAACATGTACAGGTTGACGAAATATACTAAGAATAAGTTGTGCATCAAGTTTGTTTTCCGTTACACAATCATATGGAGATGCGCGGTGAACAGAACACAAAATTTACTAGTTCTGTTGTGTTATTATAAAAAGTGTGAATGAAGATGTAGATATACACATCTTTAATGGAGTGTGTCTCTTAATAGAAATGGAGGCTCAGAGTGGAACTTTGAAGAACACTAGTTGGAATAAAAACTGGATAAGAAAACTTCATTAAAGTGCGGATAGAAAAAGACATAAATGATGTATAGCCTACATGGTCAAGCACTCTGATGTACAGTAATTGGATTCCAAAATTCTTCAGCCTTTGATAAAAGATGTTACGTGGAAAATCAGCACATATTTTACGGAGATCAGGATAAAAGGGACAAGCATGCCTTTGCAAGTTATGTTCAACAGTGTTGAAATATGTAAGTAAAATGGTTTCACTTCATTTTGATTCAACAGATTCAAGCTAGTTCAAATGTCAAATAAAACGAGAGGGTGGTTGGTCACGAATACTTTTTGTAGAAGATTAAAAAAAATCGTTTAACCGTTTACTTCGCAGGAAACACCTCTCTTCTATATTACATACAACAGCTGGTTAAAGTTGAGAGACAAGAACTGCGTAACTACACCCAGCACACAGAAAGTGAGTGTCTGCACCCAGCACACAGAAAGTGAGTGTCTGAGTGTTAGCAGTGATGGTATGTATAGTAACCAATGTATTTTATAGGGTTAAAATTTGAAGAGGGTTTTTGTCTTTCTCGAAGGAAAAAACAAATGCAGCCTCCTTCCACAAAGAGGAAAACTTTCCTTCCAATAACGTAAAGTTAAATAGAAGACACTCCTGACAGTATCCCAGTTAAAATCACGGGAGGACAACCAAAAGGTGGGAACACACTCGAACTCGGGCCTCCGTTGTGAAAGACTTTTTTTCTACCAATAATTCAGTCTTCCTTGTTATTCTCATTCCACCAGTTCTGTATATTTACATTTCCGTCAACTACCAGGGACCCTAAACCATCTTGGCCACTCTACACAACTTTTAATTGAAAGGCATCCCTCTAAGCCGGAAGGTTTGGCCAGTTATGTAATTTATGTGTATTAGAGGGAATTATAGCTTTGTCAACAGCTTAGTGGTTCTGTAAGGCACAGGATGCGGGATATAAGATTCTCTCTCATACCAGCAGCATACGTGAAAGCCATCCTCACGAAGATCTTGCACGTCCGTTGCATCGCAAACGAGGATCTGGTAATCGAGACCCGAATGGCTAACCAATGAACCCGGTACGAAATAAATAAAAATATTAAGTTAAATTGAAGTTTTGTTTTAAGTAGTGTTTTGATATCTTCAGAATAATTTGAATTATGATTAACCTCGTCAGTTGAGTCCACTGTAAACCCACTGTGTACTAAATAAGAGTTTAGTTGAACAAGACATAAAAATTCACGTCACGCTAGTGCGGAGGTACACAAAGCAGAGTCTACTTACACGCCTTCATGAGCGGTCCTTTGATACGGGGAACAGACCTCACTAAAAGAACGTTTCCAAAAGAAGGACGTCATCTATTGTAGGGGAGCATTTTGCACTGAGTAAAGCCCGAAATGGGCAGTTCTGTTATTAAATCGGCTCTCTAACCCCTTGCTCGGGTCTGAGACATTCCGTGGCATTAGCGCGGACTGCAAACAGCAAGCAGAACACACAGTAAAAGTGATTTGTGACGTCCTATTCCTGCAGGGCAATGCAAATCCTCTATTCTTCTGCAACACCGCCACGCTCTCTTAGCTGCCCACAATGTGTGATCCAAAGAGCTCGAGGATTAGACATGGGCAGTATGACCGATTCCAATTACAATCATTATAACCATGCAATAATATCAAAATAAACGTTATCTCCGCGTTGAAATTAAGGCGTTATGACTGTACAGTTGAAACAACCCCTGATCTAGAAAACTGAGTGTAAAAGTGGACAATCTCGCTTACGAATTTGTGAAATCAAGTTTTTCAGTGTTGAGCTAAACTAAATGTGAAGTTACGGGAAGAATTGTAATTCCCGTCAAGTACGTGTACTAAGAACTGAGCTCCATCGTCGATGCAATACGTCGAGAATAATGTGATGAACTGGTGCAAAAAAAATGTAGGTAAATATGATTCAGTGCAAGCCAAGGAGGCATACATGGAAAACAGAGACACAGCTCCGTTAATTCCTTACTTTGTGTTGAGTTGAAGATGAACGTTCAGTTCAAGCTCCGTCAGCCTTCGTCTTCTTTTTCTTCTTCGATGGCACTGAAGTCCAATGCGGACCTTAGCCTCTTTAATGGACTTACCCAATTCAGATGACCCCCTCTTTCCAATTTGTAATTATGCATTTATTAATATCTGTTTGTACACAATTCCCAATGGCTTTATTCCTAGTAAAATATTCCCCGCTCCCAGTGAGTTGAAGGCCGAATAGGCCCCAGAGCCATTCTGGACATTTCAAAAAATGACAAAAATTTCTTGAACGTACCGGAAATCAAACCCTGGCCTTTCCATCCCGTAGACTAGTCACCATACCCACCAGAAAAAGAAAAGAAAGCTCCTATCACTGCAGCAAGTGTATATGTAGCCTGTAGTCTGCGTACTGTGGCGTAATTTGAATTATAAATTATTTGAATTATAAATTATAAATTTATTGTGTATATTTTATGTCCGAGTTGGAAAGGACATTTTACAGAAACCTATCTGAAGCAGACACGTATTCATGCATACTAATATTTATTTGCAAGGACTTTTTTACTTTTAAAGTGTCAACATATTAAGTGAATAATAAAAGACCAACTTGATGTCACTTGCTATTTTATTCAACTATCACAATGATGCACGGTCCAATAAACATAAGACATTAAGTGAAATTTGCTTATACATAAGCCCTCACAATTTAATTATATATAATCACATTTTCATCTATTACAAAGTCAACATCATTTTTATCTAAATACATTCAAATTGTTAAAAAAAAAATGAAAAACAAAACTTCACACATTGGCAGAATTTCACCGTTTCTGTACCATTGAATCTGCTTATCTGTAGCAGTTGGTCCTTTCTTCTTTCACAGAACGGTAGTAAAATTTTATACGATTCTCTTTTTAAAAATAAGCCTGATGTTTGCAGAAAGAAATACCAAAACTGGAAGTTGCAAACCACAAGGAATGAGGTCGTAGGTGTCCACTACATTCGCTTTATATGAAAAACACTCTCTCCCTTGTAGTTCACATACAATTATAACTAAGGTCGTACCATAAGGAATACTTTGGCTTTCCCGTTCTCTACATGTGTGTCTGTGGATTAACAGAGGCCCGTGTGCAGGGTTAAAAGCTATTAACATGGGGAGGGGCTCGTAATTGGCAGGTCAATTGCTGTGTTTTTAATAAGAACTAACAGGAAAATATCATCATACACTCAGCTTCAGGGCCAGCCTCATTCTACGGCAGATCCTTGCACGTATTCCTAACTAATGGAATTTTTTTCGTCAAATGTATTTTTTTAAACAAGGTACGCAGAATTTTGATGTTTTGCTGACCGTGCATCTCAGTATATTTATCTCAGTAATTAACCAACATGATGCACAAAATTTTTGTTTTACAATGAGTTTATTTCATGCCTCTACATGTTTCGAGCACATGTGCTCATCATCAGGGGGTCAAAATTGCATTACACAGCCTCTGGTATCATCACACCTATAGGTGAGATGATACCAGAAGCTGTGTAATGCAATTTTGACCTCATGATGAGCACATGGTGCTCGAAACATGTAGACGCATGAAATAAACTTATTGTAAAACAAAAATTTTGTGCATCAAGTTAGTTAATTACTGAGATAAATAAATGTACGCAGAGGTTCCAAAACTCTATTTAATCTCATATATGTATGAAGCATTTTCTTCCGAATAAAAAAAGTACTCTTTTCGCTTGTATTAAAAAAAAAGGGCAGGTTTGAGGATCAGCCCTCATGGTATGAAATTTTTAACGGCAATATCAAATACCAAAAGGGGACGGGGACAAATCATGATTCACTGTTAACTACATGCGTGAAATTAATGCGGTGTCGTGTACTTCATTATGCCTTAAGTTACTTAGAAATAATATTTTACTGCAATTGTAATAACACCGTTTGATCCTGAGAGATACACATAAATGTTTGACAGTTAGAGGAGCTTGTAGGGGTATTAGAAAGTACAGACAGACTAATAGATAACATTGGGGTATAATAGCCTACGTAACCCTTTCTTTATTTAATACCTTCCTAGCTCCCTTTCCTTCTTTACTCCTTCACTTTTTCTGTTTAAAATCCCTTGCATTCTTTCTGTCTGCTGTCATTACCTTTCAAGCAGGTGATACATAAAATTGCGTTTGTGATTTGAAGTACTTGTACATTAAAATAGGACTATAGACTCACATCCCAAATTCCTCACTTAATACCAAAAGTGGAAGGCCTAATGTGGGGCGCAACAGTCCAAAATACCATCTTTCCCTTTCTTATTTTCGATAACCTGCAAAGCCCCCACACCACCTTCCCAGCGAGGCACGACTGTGGACTAATTAATTTCCTTTCATCGCCCCCGACAATCAGCCTTTTGTTGAAACTCCTCTTTATTTTCCTTTTGACTGACAACGCGTATACTGAAGAAGAGAGAGAGCGAGTATGTGAGAAGCGAGGGGCCTTTTCTTATCCCTAATTAGTTCTCTGCTTTCTCTCTGTTCATCGCTTTGCGAACTGGTGCGGACATGTCCCGTCTCAGAAGGATGGCTTGGCGAAGACTCTGTATGAGAGAGAGAAGAGACAAGATGATTCCAGAGAGAAATGGTTGCTGGCAGGCAGAGGAGCTTTTGACGAAAACCCCCGCAAGGTCCTCCTTCTCAGTGCTGCAAGAAGGAAATTTGCTTGCTGTCATGTCCATGTATTAGGGTTTTGTGAAGAATAAGGCTGGAGAGAGGGTAAGATTAGCGTGGTGACGAGCAAGCCAATGCCACACGCGGCTAACATGACCCGTCACGATCATTACTGATGAATTCTGAAAGGTCTGTGGCATTGGAGAGGCAGGATTATCCTGGAAATGGTCACACGTGGCTAACATGACCCCCAGTGACCACTGCGTCCTGTAGAATGCTTGATAGTCTCTAAAAAGAGAGACACAGTACATCTGGAGAAAGATAAGCGACGCTAACATGCCCCATAATGATGGTTACACGTTACTCTTAAAAGACCCGTAAATATTTATTAACGGGGGAAGCAAAATTACAGGCGACGTGTAAGCTGATGCCACAAGGACTGACACAATTTCTAAAAATCAATGCGCTTCAGAATTCATCAGCACATCCCAGGAAAAGAATAAGTTAAATTACAGCACCACGTATCGATCTAATTACAGAACAATATTTGTTACACATGCCGCAGCAACCCCTAGAGGGCGAGGGCCTCCTCATTGTCGAGGCTTCACGATCACACTCAAGACAAACTACAATTTGCAAGATTCCTCTGGAATAGTGATCGGGCCGACGCAGAGACCTCTGTCTTTCTGCACACAACACACAACGCACATAAGAGACAGAAATCCGTAACCTCGGCGGGATTCGAAACTACAATCCCAGCAAGCAAACAGCCGCAGACCCACGCCTTAGACCGGGCGGCCACTGGGGTCGGTAATTACAGAACAATATAGGCAGCAATTCTGACTAAGTATGTCACATGATGAATTACAAAGCATGTTCTTGCATATCAATATTTTTGCTATAACTCTAAAAACAACAGCTTATCAGATCGTGTTACAGCCAATTGCAATAATAATAATGGAATTTTTTTCGTCAAATGTATTTTTTTAAACAAGGTACGCAGAATTTTGATGATTTATTATTATTATTATTATTCTAGTTGGCTCAATGTCGCACATACGTATTATCAATATCCTTAAGTGTCACATTTTCGTGAAGTTAGATTCAATCATTGTCACAAGTGGTTAAAAATATCATCCACACAAGGCCACGATTGTCCTCCCATCCTCTCATAGTCTTGCCTTCATGAAATTCTAGATTGCCAAATTTTCCTAAAGTTTAGATTCAATCTATGTCAAAAATGGTTAAAAATGTTTTCCACAGAAGGCAACGATCGGCTTCCCTCTCATCTTCATAGTTTTGTCTTTTCCAGTTGATAAAGCGTCGTTACGGCAACACAAGAACCGCATATAGTTACGTGTGGCAGTGGCTTCTACACTGCCTCTGGCGAGTCAAGTGAATGGTCTGGGTATGAGTGCTGACATCTCGTGTCTGCACTACAATAATTATTGTTAGTGTCAGCACAGGTTATGTGTATTTAAACAAAGAGAGAACTGCCCCTGACTGCCAAGATTTCGGACGCCTTTGTGTTGAGCTGATGATGAGGACGACAACAGACTTTCACACCCGAACCCTTTACTAAGCTGTTCTTGCCTAAGCAGCAGCCGCAGATGGTGATGACAACAGTGGCCTGCCTGCTAACTTGCTTCCTTTTATATGTCAAGGAATACCGACAAATATATCACTGGCAAAAGTGGAACAAGTACAAGATCGATTGGTGAGATCTTAGCTTCTCTACTGTAGGTAAAGTGCATAGAACAATTCGATTATCTTTACACAAACAAGGTCCTCTTCACCTCCTTTCCCCACCTCTACTCGTCCTTCTTTTTCTCCTCCTTATTTTCCTCATACTTCTTGTCATTCTATACTTCTCACTCCTTCTATCTCTACCCCTGACTTTTTTCTTCTTCTACGTACGGCTTTTCTTCTCGTTTTCCTAGCCTCCTTCATTTCCTCCCTCTTCATCACGAAATGTTGAATGTTAGATTTCACCTTATGTGCTGTTTTGACTATTTCACCTTTCACAGAGCCTCATTCTTATTTTCTTCAGTTTTAATCTGTATTACTAAAATGTTACAAATATTTCGCACTCCCATATTCTCATGTGGTGAAAAACACTTTAAAAATCGGTTATTTTACTCGCGATATCAAGTCTATCAAATCCCTCAGCAATTGCTTAATTTTTAATGTGTGCGGTCGTCCTTAGAAACCCCTTTTGAGTCATTTCAATACGTTTCTGTTGTTTAGTTATAGAGTGCATTGTTCCATTCTGCGAAACAACTTAGATAGAAACATTACTTTGTTACTTTCTTGTTTCTCCTCAGTATTCTTCTTACTGTGTTACATATGGACTTCAAGTTTTGAATTTCAATTAGATGTGCTTGCTATTATAAACTATATTATGCTACTAATAATTTTGTGTGTAAGTTCAAGCATAAATATTCTCCATGTTTTATCATCTTCGCAAAACAATAAATACAAATTCTGAATTAACCAAGAGGGAACCTTGGATTAACAAAAAGTAATTGGATATTATCAAGCGTCCTTGCGGGTTGAAATTTTGTGCCATAGTAAGTCAGGAAGAGATTGTGTATAAACCTGACAACCAAAATAAATTAATCATGAACACATGCCTACAAAATTATAAACCCAGTTTGAGTTCTGGTTCATGTAACCAAGCTGTCCACACAGAGTGGTTAGAATTCCTGGTTCCAATTCTTGAGGTACGAATAAAGAACAGGAGAGCAATTAAGCACACGAAGGTTTTCCGTGTTTTCCTTCAGCCCGTCCGGGCAAATTCTGGTACATAATTCACGACATTGTACCGGATCATTACTCCAACAGCGCCGAATATCATAATGACCGTGAGAAAGTTTCAACGCAACTGCAAAAATAGAAATATTTTAAAGCTGGTAGCTAAAACAAGCGTATAACATGATAATGTAGTGAAAATTCCACACAAAGAAATCCGATCGGCAGAACGATAATATTCCTAGACCCAGGAATCCTAAATAAACTTGCGGCTCTCCAGTAGGTGAGACATACCGTCATATTTATCGTGTGCAGACAGATAGGAGACGGCATTTGATCATCCACGACGCTGACAGTGTCCACTATTTGGTGGTTGCAAAAGTTTTAGGGAGTGATTACAGCGTAGAAACGTGGTTCATATAAAGGCAGTATGTTCATCTGCTTCTGTTGGGTGCTACTAGTGGCAAGACACAAACGGAAGTTGAAAATTAAAGGCGATCAATAAATCGACATTTAGGCGCGTTCGCAAAATTGCGTAAAGCGACTATTACTTCGTCGTGTCTGTCTCTTCGTCCGACTGTCTGTCTCTCCGTCAGCAAGGAAGAACTCGGCTCCCACTAGACGGATTTTCATGAAATTTGATATTTCAGCATTTTTCGAAAATTTGTTATGAAAGTTCAAGTTTTCTTAAAATCTGGCAGGACTAATGAGTGTCTTACATAGAGATAAATCTACAGTTGTGATCATATCTCGTTCATTTATTTTTGAAATGATAAATATTGCAGACAAACGTTTTAGAGAAAATCAAAACACACATTTTATATGCGATAAATTTCTTTTTCGAAATTCGTGCCCCGTTTGCGAAATAACGTGGAAAAATATTGCAGAGCCGGACAGGCCACAGATGACAATATGGCGCGCACGCGCATTGCATGCTGAATAACTAAGGCTACAGAGGCACACAATTTGAAATACTTACGGGTTTTCCACAGCAAAAATGATTATATGAATGCACCTGGTTGTTACGTTTATATGTACATTGCCTGTTTTGTTCAGACGGTTCTGAACAGGATAATGCCTAGCACGAAATTACCCTGACTGTCGTAATTAATGCCAGATGAAAAGACGACAAGGTATACAGGGTGAGCATAAAATCTTTCCCTGATTACAAACATTTATTACAAAAAAAACTACGTGGAATACAGACATATGTTTTTACCATTACTTAAGTTAGTTTCTAAAATTTTATGTCATGTGTTTATTGTAACATTTGGTTTTTGGATGAAATATTTCCAAACGGGTGGATTGGGAGAGATGGTCCGATACCCTGGCCACCATGATCTCCGGATATCACCCCCTTGACTTCTTTTTATTGGGCTATGTTCAGGACAAAGTGTTTTCGACACCAGTTCCAGATATTACAAATCTGAAGGCAAGAATAACAGAACCTTTTGCTACAATAACTGAAGACATGTTGGAGAACACGTGGAGAGAAATTGATTATCGATTAGACGTTCTCCGTGCAACAAAAGAAGCACATGCTGAGGTGTAATAATATGTTGTAAAAAAACTTCTTGAGTTACATTTTGAAAAAAATATATATGTGTTTGTATACCACGTACAGTAGTTTTCATGTAATAACTCTTTGTAATCAGGGAAAGATTTTATGCTCACTCTGTAGTTGGAATGACGTGTAATAAAAGGATCATTTGTATATTAAGGTTTGAAGCAATGTTTGCCCGGAGGGACTGAAGCAGACCAAGACACTCGCAGGTAGAGAAATCTGTCTCCGGGTTTAGATTCGAAGCCGGTATCATCTGAGTACGAACTTAGAGTGCTATCAACAGCCATATTCAGTAGAATTAGTTCGACGTCGTTGCTATGTCCAGCATACGTCCGTGTCATTATTCTGGGGCTTACGAGCGGGGGTAAACGTAATACAATATAAGTTATATGAGTGAGAGAGAGAAGGAGGATGTGAGGACGAATATTAGACTTCCAACACACATCATAATGATCTCAGAATAGGGGAGGGGTGTAAATAATATTAACCCTTCCGAGTTTGCGTACGTGTGTTGCCGACAACAGCACACCAACTTTCCTCCTCTTTTTAACGCTTCTTCTTACCAACCCCACAAAACGACCTTTCCCTCCCTCCTCTACCACATACTTGTGACATTTCCCCCATTACTGAGGTGAAATACGAATCTCTCTCCTCAACCTCAGAGACTAACAGTGAGAGATCTTATTAGTTGAAGGTATTTAATAAGGAAATGCTGCTAACTAAAGCTGGAACAGTAATATAGCTGTATATATGAAGCCCGCACAGCTACCGGGGGAAGGATAAGACTACAGTTTATTACGGTGAGGAAAAATTCTCATCTAGATTATTTGCATAAACTGCACCTAACTTGTGGTATTTTTGTTGGCACAGCAACATTAGTCCTGTGCTACAAATTTACAACAGCTCTAGAATCTCACTGCCGAGAAAGATAGGAACATAATAATTATAATCTTTACAAATTAAGAAGTTTTAATATTGTACCTATTTTTAGTTTCCATCTTCTTCGCCAACATTTTCTGCTTTGCTTTAAGAAATTGTCTGTTTATTTTGGGGTATTTGAAATTGCTGAAAAAACTGTATTGGAGCACGGATGGCTCTCACTAACAACTTAAGAACAAGCTAACTCACTAAATGCAAGGAATCGCGATTTCATTGACAGTTTATCGTTGGTCAAAACATCCCCCGCACCTTGAACTCAGCACAATTTGTCACAATTCTTTCTTTTCACAAATTCCCACCAGTAGAACATGTCTTGAACGAATTTATTCCAATACAAAGTGTAAAATCAACTTTAATATTATTCTAACATGTACTTCCATATTCCTGACCGCCTCTCTTTTTGTTTGCCGAGTGAAAAGCATGAACTTGCAATCCCCTTCCACGCGTGCTTCTGTCATTACTATAGCATTAAGCGTGTACGTTTCTTTACTTTTGTTTCTGGTTTGGGTACTGCAGTTTAGGGATTTAACCCATATCAGTATTGATTTACTCATGAAGCTCAGAAGAGTTCTGATCTCTTCGGAATTTTAACACACAAACCAGCTGAATATTTTTGTCTCTCCGGTATGAGATAACGTGCAGTCTGGTGGAGACTTAGTCGTGTTTCACAGCAACTTGCTGCATCTCTCCTCTGACCTACTGAGTGAGGTTATATGTTTCGACGAATCGTGAATAAACTTCTACCAACTTGCACGGCGTTATATATCAGAGGACAGTAAACTTTATAGTCGTCGCCATCGAGATGTAGGGCGTCCCAGAAAGAGACGGGGAAATTTCTTGTGAATCAGATAGGAAAAAAGAACTACTTTAATTAATGAGAGAGTCTATTAATAAAAATTATGACTCCATGTATGAAAAAAAGGCCTCTTACAAGCTAGATTGTGGTGTATGTACTAGTCTAACACAACTATATGATGGTAGAGATATGTTTAGAATTTATTACATAAAGAACAACTACATGTTTCGGCCCTTTACATTGGACATCATCAGGTTGAGAAATGAAAAAACTTGGTAAGCAGCTATACTCGAGTTATGTGGGTTGTGTACAGTGGGGAGTTAAGTGGTGAAGTGCATGCGAGATCTCGCATGTGTTATATAGGATGGGTGGTGTGGGTACATGGGTTCTGCTGTTATATGCTATTCTAGGTTAATATAGTGGATCTACAGTATCATCTTATGTTTGTAGAGAATTATATGTACATGTACACTTAGCTTATAAATATACGGTGTGCAATTTTATATAAATGTAGATTCTATAGTTATAGTGGTTTAATTGATCTAAGACTATACAAAATATAGTTCCTATAATGATGAGGCCTCTTACAGGACTACAGACGAGCACGGTACAGAAGTAGCTACAGTATTCCGGTGTGCATATGTGAGTCTATCCAAGATATTCACTGGATAGGAGACGGCGTGGGCCCCAGAATCTTCTACATATATTAACACAGAGAGAAAGAAATCTTCTATCAAAACCTGTCTTTCAGCGTACACCTAGCAAATTTACTCTAGAATTCACAGGTTATATAATTTTTGCTATTAGCTAATTGACCAAAGATATGGGTCAGGTAGGAGACCTCAAGTCTTGGGGTCAAAGAGGAAATTTCTGGCAGCAATAGAAATCCAGGGCCTTCAACCCGTGGCTAATATACTTTTGAGTCAGATATCTCCCTTCTAATAGAATCTTCCATTTCCATTCTTTCTACGTAAGAGAAAGACAGAACAAGAAAGCGAAAGAAAAATTAATCACTTGCAGGGAGTCGCTGATCCCTGCTGTCCCTTATCCACATGGCAGGCAGAATCTCCTGTCATTTGTCAAGAATATCAAATGATTTCTTGAACTTCTCGTGCGGAACTGTGAACAGTGTGAGGCAGACAGAGGTTATTCCACAAGGTTCTTTCTTCAAATAGTGGGCCATTTAACACAAAGCTTTTTTATCATTCTCAGAAAACTGATTCACCTCAACTTCCTTGAAGTTGAGGTAATGGAAAATTATGGAAAACACACAGGCATACCAAGAAAATTCCTGGCTCCCTTAAGTCGCCTAGTAATTTTGAATTGGTATATTCTGTTTGACAAGATTATGGTGAGTTTTTTTTTTAATTTGTACAAATATCTGCTGCACATAATTCGGAGTAAATCAACAACACGCTACATGGTGCCACTACCAGATTGAAAGAATAGATGCCTGCAATGCATCTCGGGAGTTTAATTATGCCGCATTAAAATGCAAGCTAAATATGTTGCAATCAAAATTAATACAATGTAAATAACAATTTATGTTTATAAGACATAATTAATTGTAACTAACTTTTCGTGTGTCAACCATTTTAGTGAAGTGTCTTAGGTCATGTAAAACTACTGTAAAATGGTTTTCAAGTCTGATGAGCCGACTGACCACCTTCGAAGGTTTACACCTCGCGCCAAAAAATGAGGCATTACAATACAATGTAATACAGCAGCAAAATATGTTATTCTTGTCGTGAATCGAACTCCAATCATCCAGTCAAAACTGACGAATATTCCTACATGTTGGGTCACTCTTGAGGAAAGGAACGTGGTGGACGAGTGGTGTAGGAATTCCCATGGGCCTCTGGCCATGTTGTGGTGCAATATGTCGGCTGAGCAGGTGAAATATGTGACTCTCCAGAGGCCATATTATGTGAAGGTCTGGTAGGGGACAGCAAGCATTAAGCCTCTACACAGTAGTATGAAAGTGAAAACGGATGAAGTCCCAAAAATCATTCCACTTTCTAAATGGGCAGGCACAATATTAAGTTCACGGTACGCGGTGTTTCTAGAAATGTAATCAATAGGTTTTTGTTTTGCGGAACCTGAAAGTTCGTCGTCATGAACTGTCACTTGTCGCTATCCCTGAAGCAGACGAATCCAGTTTACAGGTTTAGAGCCAGTTTTCCAAATATTAGTTTAAAATTCCAACTGCTCTTATTTCAAAACCAGTTCATTCTTTCCTTCCTTCCTTCTCTCGTTTTTTACTCCCTTTCTTCCTTCTCTCCTTTCTTCATTTCTTCCTTCATTCCTTCCTTCTCTCCTTTCTTACTTTCTTCCTTCCTTCTTTCTCTCCTTTCTTACTTCCTTCTTCCCTTCTCTCCTTTCTTCCTTCCTTCCTTTTCTCCTTTCTTACTTCCTTCCTTCTCTCCTTTTTTACTTCCTTCCTTCTTTCTCTCCTTTCTTACTTACTTCCTTCCTTCCTTCCTTCTCTTTCTCTCTTCCTTCCTTCTCTCCTTTTTTACTTCCTTCCTTCCTTGTCTCCTTTCTTACTTCCTTCCTTCCTTCTCTCCTTTCTTACTTCCTTCCTTCCTTCTCTCCTTTCTTACTTCCTTCCTTCCTTCCTTCTCTCCTTTCTTACTTCCTTCCTTCCTTCTCTCCTTTCTTACTTTCTTCCTTCCTTCCTTCTCTCCTTCCTTTCTTGCTTCCTTGCTTCTAACAATATTAGGTAGGTGTCAAACCTGAAGATGGAGATGGCATGTTTCGCCGAAGGTTAGACAACATATTCCACTTCAAAGAGATACCAACACTCAGGAAGAGAATCAACATCAATACAGAACCGTAGCGAAGGCGTTAAATCAGCAACTCTCAATCTATGTCCCCTTGCGCAAGTGAGATCAATTTTCACACCCGTACAAATCGATTTTTGAACCTGCTTGTTCGGACTGCAGACAAAAAGTTCAACGATTGCTATCCCGTCTCCAAGTTTGGACCTCATCAAACGGCACCGTGTCTCCCATTCCTCACGTCTCCCACCCATATGTTGCTCGTCTTCTTCTTTCCCCTTATTTTCCGGGCAATGGTTCAGATCTGTGTAACACTTTGTCTTCGCTAATGCCCAGCAAGAAAGGAGACACTGAGATGGCTGTGTCTCCGTTCTTGTCTGTAGAATACTTTGCGTTTCGGCTGCATGCCACGTAATCGGATTCTGAGTGAACTAAGCATGGTAAAATTACGCAGCTGAATTTCTTTACTTCTACAATGACGAGTAACACAAAGTAGCTGCAAACAGTTCCCGGAATTCGCAAGTATACTTTAGAGGAATTGCTACTCTGAATAAATAAATCTACATTGACATCTTTCGTCGCCTTAGGGATGCGATCAGAAGGAATCGACCCGAAAAATGGAAAACCAACAGCTATTTTCTCTTTCACGACAATGCCCCAGCACACCGATCGGTTTTGGTGAAGGATTTCTTAGCAAAGAACAATATGACAACACTGGAGTATCCTCTATACTGACCTGGCTCCAGCTGATTTTTACCTTTTTACCCTGGACTGAAATCAACATTGAAGGGACGGCGCTTTTGTGACGCTGGTGATATCATTAAGAATGCGACGGAAGAGCTGATAAGGCTTTCACAAAATGGCTTCCAGGAATGTTTCCATCACCTTCACAGTCGCTGGCAGAAGTGTGTAACTGCACAAGGGGACTGCTTTGAAGGAAATGCAGCTGAAATGGTTGCATTGTTGTGTACTTCTCAGAAATAGTGATTCTGGGAACATTTTGAAGCTAATACGTGTTACGAACAGCTGCACAAATACAGGGCAACAGCCCAGACGGGATTTTTATGATACGAAAAGAGAGGAGGTCGATATATTGAGCCTTTTTTAGCTACAGGTCAGAAATACTGAAATCCAGAGCGTGCAACAAGTAATTTGAGAAGTCTCTGAAACTAATTTGACTTGCAAGATAAATCGAGAGTACTTAGAAAGAAATACCACCGGTTGCGGTTGTGTGGCGCGCATGGTTTATTACAACATGTGAGTATTACGTGTTTCAATGAGCTTGTGCCCGTCTAGAAACAATGGGGCCAGTAGAGCAATGGGCTTTGACTTTTCAAAAGTCATTTCCCTCCCCCCCCTACTAATCTAGTTTATGTATTACGGGCAACAAAATACATTTATTTTAAATTTCGAAACCAGTAAAACAGGTGACGAAGAGCGTACGACTCGGAGATTATACACGTGGGTGATGAAGAGGAAAACAGAAGGGGGTAACAGAAAACAGTACAGGCAGATGAGGGGGGAATGTAGGGATTATGATAATGCCATTACAGTACACAACCTCCATCCCACCTCTCCAGCGCAACAAAACAACAGCAGAGTTTGGGTGTCGTTAATACGTCAATATTTCCACTGCTGCATTGTATACATCCTGTATATATCACACAAATAGCTGCCAATGACACAGTTGCGCAGTCATTGGTTTTTCTCTACCCTTCCCACTTCGCTACCCCACGGGGGATAGATGTGTATATTTATTACCCTCAAGGCTTTCCTATAAAACCACGAAACAACCCCACAACACAAACTATACAGTGATGGACCACTAATACCATCATCATCAACTGTATGAATTTCTGTTTACCAAGTACCCCTCTGGGTGCTTCAATTCATGCAGGAATTAGTTTAGGCATTATTATTATGATGACTAATATAGCTTTCATTCATTATGGGGATAATGTTATATCCTCCAACGGTAAATGATTATGAAACCCAACTGGACCCACCCCGTGTGTACTGGCTTGCCAACGAGAGGGCTGGAAATCATTATCACAAATTGTTTAACCGCTGTTCATAATTAAAGATAACAATTATAATTATCACACTTTTAGGAGTCTGAGACTTCATGCTGTATATTTTAAGCCCTATTTCCGAGCAGCTACAACAATACCTGCTCACTACTAGCATCGTCCCAAAGCATTTCTACAGCTGTATAAAACTATTTACAAGAGTTTCCATAACAGAAATAGTACCCACATTTTTCACTGAAATCGCCCCTCAGATTCTCCAGAGTATACGAGTATAATTAATCTCTATGACAGCAGTCACATTAAACAATCCTAACAAGAGCATCATTAACAATTTTGTCACGGATATATCCAACCAAGTACCCGTAACAGAATTAGAGTACCTACGTCACTAAAGAAAATTGTACGCGTTAAATACCGGAATCCAGCAGTGATGGGTACCTTATCATTAATGCATAAATGCATATATTATTATATTCCATACCTAAGGATATGTTTACGTTTTACGCAGCATACATTTATGTATAGTAGGCCCGGTAGCTCAGTCGGTATAGCGACTGAGCTACGGGCTGGACGGTCCGGGATCGAATCCCGGTGGGGACGAGAATTTCCGCCCGTCCAGACCGGCCCAGCCTCCTGTAAAATGGGTACCGGGTCTTTCCCGGAGGTAAAGTGCGGCCGGGGCGTGCTGCTGACCACTCACCTCCTTCTAGTGCCGCGGCCATGGAAGAGTAGAGCTATATCTCTACCCACCCTCTGGGCCACACCGGGCCTGTAACGGGATCACTTTACCTTTACCTTCTACATTTATGTATATTATGTTCTGTACGTACCGTGGCCAATAGTGATATCCACAAGTTTGTGATATATGAGGATAATCATGATGGTGTGGTATGATGATAATTATAACATATAATGCAAACATCTTTATAACTTATATAGATATACATAGAAGACAAAGAATATGTGAAGCAACTTAAAATTATGTACAGTTGACACAGAACTTAAGAAATACAGTCTCTTTAGGAGACAGCAACAGACATTACCACAGATTACAAAGTAACGTATATAATTATTCAAAAAGAAAGTCTACAATAGCCACTAAAACGTAAATCGCAATACCATTAGTGAGGAACATTGAGAAGGGAGTGAGGGGAAACATGTACGAAGACTTAGCGAACGGAATGCAGAAGATGTGGCGGTAGGATAATGGTAGGATATTTCGACTTACTTTATCAATGGCAGGAGATCTGCATTGCAGCCTTGGATGTTATTTGACAAAATCTGACTTAAATAAAAATCTGATATCACATTTATCCCACTATTACCTGTGACTTACAGATGCGCCATATAGGAGAACTTTCAAGTAGCACTTATAGGCTTGGAATAACATTCCCCGACAAATATTTAAATTAAAATATAGTAATGCAACTATTTCAACATGACCATCAAGTTGACAATAGCTGAATATATGTGGTCTACCAGTGTAATATTAATCATCTTTCAAAGGAAGCAATCCATGACGGGGAATGAACCCCTTTCTACAAGCTGGCACCTGGTTACTAGTGCTTGTAAAAAACACGATATATGACAGGTGAATTCTAACGCTGAAGTGTGCCAGGACTGAGCCGGGAGCATCGATCCACATACCCTGGACTCGAGAAATGTTAAAAATGAAGAATCAAGAATTTAACGGCCAGTCTTAGGCAAGTATGATGGAAAGACCGAAGAATAAAAACCCAACTAGATGTCACTCATTATTTTATTG
>Ga0123352_10006128_pt1 | contig 18335 bp, 9 predicted proteins | sample TergutLab28metaG_FD_89700 | JGI IMG/M metagenome (GOLD analysis project Ga0123352, IMG submission 89700) | Labiotermes labralis P1 segment gut microbial communities from Petit-Saut dam, French Guiana - Lab288 P1 | ecosystem: Host-associated > Arthropoda: Insects > Digestive system > Gut ... | reverse complement strand
TTATATTATTATAATTTTCATATTTTTTATTTTTGTTTTGAATTATCCCAATTTTTGTTTCTTTTTTTTTTTTTTTTTTTTTTAGCATTTTACAGAAGTGAGAGACAAAAGCGAACTGATCTCTACGGGGGGAACTGTTTTGAAACGTGGCGTGGCACTGTTTTGTTTCTTCACGGCCGGTGTGCAATAGGTCTGTCTGAACAATTGAACTGTGGGATGCACAAATGTGACAGGGATGTCAAACCATTACAAGATCTCAGATCAAAGAAGTTCCGACTAATGAAACAATCTACCCATTTAACACGTAAATTTCTATGTCTATATATTCTTTTCACACATTCTTGGTTAGAATTTAAGACAACGAGAAAATACAGTGTGTCCCACTCCCTACCGAACCCGGCATTTCTTTAATAATTCTAACACCAATGAAGATATTGCAATGAAATTTGAACAGGAGTACGTTCGTTGTGAGAGAAATGAAGAGGTATGTGTCTGTGATGTGTGTCTGTAGTGCGCCTAATTGTTGCGACGCGGAGCAGCGGCCTGCGCGGCGACCACATCATTTCGAAGGGACTTTGCCCACGGCGCTCGCCCCATCTGACGCCGCCTGATTATTTCTTATGGGGATATCTGAAAGGGAGAGTTTACCGAAACAAACTACGAACCACAGACGCCTTGAAAGCAAATATCACCGAAGAAATTCATGCAGTGACAGCGGAAGTACTGGCAAGGACTTTCCAAAATATGGCGCGCCGGGTTCAATCCTGTCTGGACGCAAATGGTCGCCACTTCCAGCACATGTTATGATGTCGTCACATTTCTTACACAATGAGGTACGGCCGCTTCAAATTTCGTTACGATATCCTCTTTAGTGGTAAAATTATTAAAGAAATGCCGGGTTCGGTAGCGAGTGGGACACACTGTACTTTCTACTTGATTTAACAAAAGTGTAAGAAAACGTAACTTACGTTCTACAGTTCGCTTTATTTAACCTCCAATTAGAAACGGCGAAGATAAGCTGCATTCGCAACACAGAAGTGCAAAGTCGGCATAATTTCATTTTTAAAAAAATGGTAAATTTGGCACCCCTGATCAAGCTGGAGGCCGTATCTTCTCCGCAGTTTGATGTGTGTCGCGTGATGTCATCACTTTATTGTTGTATGATTACAAGACCGGCAGTGTGAACAATATGAATTGTGAGGCCGAATAATAAGGTAATTTGCACGTTACAGATCGCACGGTCAGCTAACTGCACTGAATCCTCGAGTGGCGAAAGAAACGCCTTTCTTTTCATGTCGTTTATTAAAAATAAATTCGTTAAAAATTTCCCGTCGGTTTGAAGTCGCTAATTAAAAAACGCTGACCTAATCTTGATACATTCTTGGGTTATTAAGGGCCTTTGATATCAGACGTTGCATTTGGAGAATAAAATTACATGTTAACTGTAAAATATACATCGATACTTACGTTGAATTAAACCGTAGTGGCCTTTTTTAAATATCGACTCACTGACACGTAGCACAAAACTGCGAAGTGACAATAAACCTCAGGTTTCCACACAAAGTAAAAAAATTTTATGGTCACCTGAGGAACCATTAGCATTTCCAGAAGGCCTATTCTCCACGGAATTCGTTTGTAAGAACTGATTAAAATCACGAAGACGTCGGCGAAGATGCGTGATTTCAGGCTTCCGCCGCGAAGAAGATGAGAACTGAGTTCTTCTGGGCTATTACGCAGAATATTGGTAGTTCCTTTCCGACGTTTCGGGACCATATGCCGATTTTAAAGGGTAAAGAATATAAAGGGACCAATACGTTGTCCCGAAACGTCTGTAAGGAATTACCACTACTCACTGCGTAATAACGCAGAAGAACACAGTTCTCGCGAATGAAGATACCGGAAGCCAGGGCCTAAATTCGAAACTCGACTTCTAAAACATGAAACAAAGTGACATTGTCTGTTGTCTGCGGAGAATGACAGATGTAACAGGAAATTAATTCGCTGGTGTATCCTACAGGCTGTTCCTCAGTCGTGGGATATATATATATATATATATATATGGTGTTGTTGACACAGAATATCGTGAATTAAAGAACAAATGGAAAATGCAATTAAAATAGAATTAAAGTATTTGTGTTTTACAAACAATATTCTGGTCTGCCATATCGCTGAATACCGGCAGTTCGCGACGTACAACCTCACAGAAGGAAGTCATTAAGAAAATTAAGATTTCGGTTTCAATTTTTTTTTTTTTTTATTCAGGTACGCCATTCCGTACATTTTACACACCTCATCAGCAAGCTTATTCTGCATTGAGCTGTTGATCTCTTCCGGTCATAGAAATGTACTTGTTTTACACACCGGCGCACTTTCCTGGGATCTTCTGGCCTTCAGTTCGTACAAATAAAACACTTTCGGCATTCTCTCGAAATGCATCATATTTGATTTGTGGTGATCTTTATTTATATTTTATACTTTTTCAAAAAAAATATCAAATACTGCGTATTTATGCATAATGCATAGAAAATGTGTCTTGTGTTACTCACACATTCAGAAAATAAGACGACATTTCCATAGTTTTTTTTCAAACATTTTTGAGGTGGAAACGTGTATTCAAAATGCAAGCTGACAGTAGGGTTTCTCGCTGCCTCTACGCACGTATGTATTCTTCTCATAAGCACAATAAAATTATATTTAGGCTGTTCCTTATGTATTTTTATAGCCCTCAACTTAAATTGGTGGGGGCTATTGGGATATTTGAATAGAAATTCCCCTGGTGAGCGTATCTTGTAGAAAAAGCCTCGCATGCTGAGCAGTAACGTACTCTGCTGTTAAATGAACTCTAACCACACATTTAGCACGACGCTTGCGTTTCTAAATGCAGCACATTCACATTATTTTTGGCAGGGGGTCTTGCACCCCTGCTGACTTGACATTACGTGTGTTCTGTGTTCTAGACGAGTTAGGGGTTCTATATACACAATCATTCATGACTTCACTGACGTCATGAGGGGAAATCAGTAAGATGAACGCACACATTCGTCGAAAATGATTTGAGTAGCTCCGGAGACTATCAAGAATACAAATCCGTCCCTGCTCCGAAGCACGACGCAGGCAAGGTGTATTGTGAAATGGATGCAACGTTCCACATATTCTTAACCTCGGAACTGCAGGAACGGAGTAGCCCGCTTCGTGTCTCGAATACTTTGTTCCAGAAAAAAAAAACAGCCTTGATTAGAAGAACGGTTGGGCAACACGACCGGTGGTAACGAGAAAAGTTACTGTCCCAAAGGAATCAAAGCTTTTTTGAAACTGACTAATACACGTCAGCACAACAAATACTTATTGGAATATATAGGCTACATGTTTCGACTTGTTAACAGGTCATCATCAGGCGTCCAGCAGAATAAGTCGCAGGTGCTGTTTAGTTATTTGGATCCCAATATTTTTGCAGTTGTGAATATACATAAAATCTGATACTGGATATAATATATAATATCTAGTTAAAACAAATTAAAACATGAGTAGGTATTTGACACTTTGGACAAGTTTTATCATCCTTAGAGTGCTCACTGGATTATGGTTGTTACTGTATTTTCACTCGGTGCGGTGGAACTTGTGTGGTACAGCCTCTCATGGTTGTCCATATTGTCCAATGTATTTCAAACTGACGGGCAGGTCTGACTATTTTATACTCTATGTATTTCCAGTTGGGTAAGTTGTGTTGGTCCACCTTGTGTTAGGATCTGTGATCAGACATACGTATTATAGCTGTTTTCTTCCGGGCCGCATCCAGACACTTCAGTCGCTGAGGTAACATAGTTTGCGGTCTGCCTAACGATATAATCCTACACTGCAAGAAACACTGATGATAACATCAGACATCCTTCCATAAAACTGTAACACCATAATTCATTCTTTCCACAGGGTGAGTAAACGTCTACTTTACGTAAAGTTAAAGTGGAAATGCATATTTTTCCTAGAGAGAAAGAGAGAGAGAGAAGCACAGCACGTACAAAACAAAGACTGCCATGCAACAGAAAATATATTGCTACATTTGGATCTGACTAGCATCTTTTCCCTAACTTCAGATATTTTAATGCGCCAAAGGACAGATAAAACTGCATAATGAGGAGTCTTACAATCTGTATTTAGTCCACTATTCATTTCATAACCTTAGGTTAACTCTTTAAAGATGAAGCGCAGACTGCTTTATTTAAAGACCCAGTCCGTACCGCGCAGTAAACACTTCTCATCTCAGTTATAAAAGCCAATCAGTTTATGTTGTATGGGGCAGAAATCGCTGTTTTTCTGAGATAAATACAAAACACACAAAGTGTGGGTAGAATGTATAATTCTTGAATAATAAACTTGCTGGTGCATCACGTAACCAGTAGGCTTTATTAGGTTAACGAAGAGGATCAAACTCTTTTGGGCAAGCAGCATGAAAACAAATGTCTGGTCGGGAATTTTAAGGGAAGAGATTACTTGGAAACATAGATGTACATGATAGGATAATATTAAACGGGGTGTTGAGGATGCAGGGTGAATGGAACAGGTCGGCGTGTTAAGTAAAGAGGACTTTCCTGCATACAGAGTTCTGTTACGATCTGAATGTTTACTAATACAAGACCAGCATGGCCAAAGCTCTTATTACGTCATCATATTAACCTTTTGATGCCTAATGTCAACTATAGTGGTCGTACCGCACCGCTAACCTCTAAAGTTGCATTTTATATATTTATTCAACAAATATAGGTATTGAATATTTTAAACATGGTATATACTCTCCTTTTTTCCCTCCAAATGCAGTTTGTTTCATAGTTCTAACGTATTTGGTTCCTGTGTTATTCACATTTTATATACAGGATGTGCTAAAATTAAAAAAATAATTCCGGCGCCAAAAGGTTAATGCAGCACATCAACTCTACATTACAGTGTCTATTCGTACGGCACCGCAGAGCAGTGCGCGTCACTGCCTCCCTTTCTCCGAGAATTATTCGAATCTTGTTTGTTAATATCTAGTAGGGCGTCTTTTACCGGAAACTGGCCAGTGGAAATGTCTCAATAAAAACATAGAATAAAACGTGCGTGCAAACAGTTTAATTCAAAACCACGAAACCAGCGTTCGAGAGGTAGACGAGAGTAAATACAGGCTTTACAGCGCGTGAAAATTATGTCCACCCCCTTCGCCGTAGATATAGTTAACTGCAGCTTGTTAAAAACTCTTTGAAAATAAATGTTCGTAAAATAGGGCACCGTCTTCAGTGGCAAAATAATTAATTCTGTTTTTTTTTCAAATTTTGTAGAAAGCCCCCTCTTCCTCCGTAGTGAGAGGCAAGTTTTATAATTCGATTTTCACGCATTCTGTCCAAATACTTTTAAATGTGCTTATTTAATTACGCTGTAAATTACTGTAATTTCACAGAGTGAATAAAACTGCACAGCCAAACCTACGGAAGTTTAATCCATGCCACGAAACAAAAAAAAAATTGTTTGAACATATACTCTCTGAAAAGTGGTTTTCGAGTTACAGCCTCTTGAAGACTGAAGAAAATGCTCAAAGTTTCCACCTTGAACGTTGCACATCTGAACAGTGACTGACCGACTGGATGCAAAATTCCATCTGTCGTACCACTCATACAAAAAAGTATTCTACATTCGTTTTTGCAAATCCTGGACATCTTTGACGTCTGTAGCATGAAGAGTAAAATTTACGTTTTTTAATTTTATGATTTGCTAACCGTGCATCCTGGTACAATTCTGGGTAAATGACCAACTTGATTCACAATTGCGCTATATAAAACGCTTATTATTATAATCCTCTATATGTTTCGAGCACCACTGTGTTCATCATCAGGAGGTCGAATTGTATTAATACAGCATCTGGTATAGTAATCTCTGTAAGTGACCGTCCGGTGTGCAGGTTGAAAAGGAACCTTCTCAACATGCACACCGGACAGTCACTTACACAGAATTCTATACCAGATGCTGTATTAATACAATTCGACCTCCTGATGATGAACACAGTGGTGCTCGAAACATACAGAGGATTATAATAATAAACGTTTTATATGACGTAATTGTGCATCAAGTTGGTCATTTACCCAGAACAGTAAAATTTGGGTTTCCACAGATATAATAATAGAATGAACTTAAATCAGGAGAAGGAGCAGGACATCCTGTTTATCCACCTCATCCTACCCATTTTTCCAGAAACACGTTTTTTCAAAATTCCCCAAACTGCAAGCAGAAAATATGTTGGAGCGCCATCACGCATGAACCAAAAATAGATCCTGGTCTATACCAGCTCTAGAAGGAAGTTTGTTAGGAAAACGTGGTCAGACGCGATAGAAGACAGTAGGGCCCCACAAGTCTGTTTCCTGCAGTTCCTGCATGGAAATTCTAGGTGTACACTTCGAGGATTTTCAGGAGACTGTAACTCGGAAATCATGCTTCAGAAACTCCATGGTCATATAATATTTTCTCTTGTACTGTTACGTATTTTCACCTGCAGTAAGTCTGGCCGTGCATTTTGCGTCCATCCTATATAGCATCGGTGACAGATAAAAGAAAGAATATGGAGCCTTAATGGAACGATTTTAACAGGGAACAACCAAAGTACACGGAAGACTTCCTGTACCAATGCCACATTTTCTTCCACAAATCCCACGGGTACTGGCCGAAAAAAGAACTCGAGTCCCCCTGGTAAGATTCTCCAAATAACATTTGAAATGATGTAAGGATACAAGAGTATCGCTAAAATTTCTACAGAAATCGGGAATGATGGCATTTTCTTACTCTTCCACTCAAATTCCAACACGCTCTAAACGCTTAGTGAGTAGCTTTGGCGTCACTAGATTTTAAAAATAATTAAGTACCTCTTAAACGATGGAAGGCACACGCTAGAACAACTATCAGTAAGTAAGCCCTACACATAGAGTGCACTCATAATTTCATGCTATGGAAAGAATAATCGAAAGTAGGCGACCCTTTAGCTTGTGCCGAGTCTTGGAGCTCGTGTCATTTCTACTCCATCTCCGAACTTACGGTTGTGTGACTGCTTAGGTCCATGATAACAACGGGGGTCCATGCTTCCCTGTATGGAGACCCCGTCGCGAATAGCACTATGGGCCTATTGACCTCGGTAAGTCAGGAAGACAACTGCACGACAGAGGAAACCTCTATAGTCATTGAGAAAAGAAAATTCGGCTACCATAAAAGGATTTAGACAGGAAATCTGGACACAAATTCTTGAAGAGTGCCGCCACCACGTAGAGAGCATGCTCAGCGAGATGCAACCGGCATCCACAGCGAGTTTCGTCACAGAAGCAATGGAAAAGGATTTTAGAAATATTCTTTAATAAGTTATTCCCTACGTACTAAATCCTTCTATTCTCAGTTCACCTTCTGACTACTTCCTATATGATTTTTGGTGTTTGGGTGACCGTGCATCATTGATATAATAATATAAATAACCAACTAGATGCCACAATGACAATTTATTAATAACGTCAATCAGCTCAACATGTTTAGGGCGTTAGTTTTTATACTTTCTGGTACAAAGCATCATCGGTGCTTTGTACCAGAAAGTATAAAAACGCAGTCTAGTGCTCTTGAGGATGGGCGAAACTAACGCCCGAAACATGTTGAGCTGATTGACGTTATCAATAAATTGTCATTGTTGTATCTAGTTGGTTGTTTATATTATCCCATATGATTCTTAGGCAATAAAAACAGATCCGATATTGCAAAAGCGACAAGTGTCCAAAGTTGTTTTGTTGTTGGAAAACGGGTTAGTTCTTTAAAGGTCACTCTAAATGGCCAGATTTTTTTAAATTGCAAAAATCATTAAAAAAAGACATAAAACGAATAACAAAACAGTCTTCTGTCAGTAATTACAATTTGCTCCTCATTTGAAGGACGTCAAGAAATTATTTGTAAAATTAAAATTGACTTCTCCGGATTTAGGTATTGGCATTTCCTTCATTCCACATATGTGTATAATCTTATACCATCATGACTTCCTGGACAGAGGCGTATTTCTGAAACAGTGGTGAATGAAATGGAAACACCTTAAACTCATGATACCCATGTAAATTTCTGTGCATTTAATAGGATTACGATTGTAGAACCATAACTTATTTTAACCTTGACCATTGTTCGTCATCTGATTCAACAATAACAAAACTCGAATATTAGTGTCCACTTGACTAGTCAATTGAAAATCATGTAGACGTTCTTCAATTTCGGGGGAAGGCCTTAATAACTGAATGGATCATGAGCCTTCTTGAGAAACTAATCTATTCTTAACTAGTCAAAACATTCCTCGCATTCCACGCAGTCCCAAGGTCCATTACCTTGTTAACCACAGCCCACTTCTAATGCCTACCCTGAGCCAGAAGTATACACTCAGTAATAAAACACACTGATGACTTATTCCGCATTTTAAATTTATTGTTTTCGGACAGAGTAATCTCGGTAAGACTAAATATTTATTTTATTTGGAATTCCAAATTTTCTACAGCTCCCAGACTCTCCGGTCGACTGATGCTGTCAAATGCGTGTTTAAAGTCAACACATAAAATATGTAATTTTATATTAGGTTCGTAAAATTTCTATACAGATGGACACAATGAGAATATGCTGACTGTGGTACATCGTCCTTTATGAAAGCCACATTGTTATTCACGAACAAATTCTTCGATGTAAATTTATATATATATATATATATATTTGTTTAAAACATTGACAAAAATCCCATACATTATGTTTAACAGAGAGATACTTCGATAGATATTACACTCCAGTTTACTGCCGTTTATATATATATATATATGGCAGCTAACAGCTGTTTTGCAGCCTTCTAGCATAACTGCCTTGTTCCATGTTTCCAAAATCAGCACAATTATAAGCTACATTTCCATATATATATCTACCTCTTTTCTTAATTAATTTAGCGTTTATATTCATCGCCTGGTGCTCTGTTATTCTTAAACCTTCTGCTAACATCATGCACAATATTAGATGTGGGTGAAGAGATAACTGGTTCTGGTCCGCAACATATTTTTTCATCAATGGTCGTTTCTTCATTAGATTTACACAAAACGTACTTTAAATATACAGAATATCTCGTTAGCGCCAGTTGTTCTCCAGCGACAAAATGGAACACAAGTTTGTTATCGGCTGGGAACCTCTCTTAAAATTACTGAGACATTAAAAAAAATTTTGAATTTCTTTTCTACCATACATTTCCTAGAAGTCCTGATGAAAGTTTTTTTCAAAACGTTTTTCTCTTATACGGCTTAAGGTTTTTGCTTGCCTTCGCGCCTTTATAAACGCATCCACGAGGGCTGTAGATTTCCTTTGTAACATTTTTTTTTTCCTGACTTCGTTTAGCATTTAAATAGCACTATTGCAATCCTCATCAAACCAGTTTGTTTCTTCTTTTTGATTAAGCAACCCCAAATGTTTCTTTTGCAACTGCATGTATCTCTGTTTGGTAAGTGTCCATTTTTGGCCAATGTTATTTTGATATTGATCATTCTGCTTGTCAGAGTCGTCTTTAATCGTTCTTTGGAAGTCCTTATAAATTTGTCCATCTTTAAATTACTCTATATCGAGTTTTATTTTTCTCCCACAAGCGGACGTGTTCACGATTTCTATCTTCGGTTTGTATTTTATTTGAAACATAAAGCTGTTTGAGTTACAGTCCGAGCTCTACAGCTAACACCATGTACATATGAGGCTTGCCATGATTCAGTCATTGTATGACCAATCTAATTCCTGGTAAGACCATCAGGAAATACACAAGTTTCCTTTTTTTATGTAAACATAGTGCTGCTGATCACAAAATACCTGTTAACATAAGTTCAGCCACTCTTGTCAGATTTTCGTCAGACCGAACGTGACGACTAAAATTTCCCAATTGCTTATCGTTATATCTTTACCTACTTCGTCATACATACCTCCTATTGCACAGCAGATATGTATGATGAAGCACTAAAATATTAAAAAATAGTTACTATTTTATTATCATGTTTTGTATCTTTTTGTTAAATTCTATCCAGTAGACCATAAAATGAAAACGTAATGATTTCATTTTTCTCTTCGTTTGGTCAGTCGCAGTATTAAAGCATCTGACTTTCGTCTGTAAGCAGCACTTACGTTCATCCACTGGCTCGGAATTTAATATGTAATTTTTGAGTATTATATGGGCCAGAAAACCTACACCATACCCATCATTTTCTTTGGTGCCTCTACAACATACAGCATACACATCATAAACCAAAACGTCGTTACCTCGCTGTCTTATGGCTTCATTGCGGCGATCATTATATCACATTTCTTCCATTCAAGGCTCCGGCTCTGTAAAAACTTTAACATTCCACATAGCCGAATTCCATTCAGGTGTACTTTTTCGTATCCATTCCACTTGCAATGCAGTATCCTTTTTTTTAAGTTGGGGCATCTCCTTGTGTACTACAATCATATAAAGTAGGATAAATTAGTCAAACACAACTGTGGAAGTTTTTCTTAGCTAAGTAGTAGCATCACCAATAAAAACTACATGTGTCGGCTTATCTAGTGGCCATCATCAGGTTACATCCATCTGCCGCAAGAGTTTTATACATTATGCATATCTGCGTCTAGATGTTGAGATCTCATCACCTAGTGCTCTATTGGTAACTAATATGAATTGGGAAAATCTGGGAGGCTGTGGGACCCCACGTGCATAACGTATAAAACTCTTGCAGCAGACGGATGTAACCTGATGATGGCCACTAGATAAGCCGACACATGTAGTTTTTATTGGTGATGCTACTACTTAGCTAATAAAACTTCCACAGTTGTGTTTGACTAATTTACCCTACTTTATATGAATGTCGTATACTTAATTAATTCTGACTTAAACCATCGCAGAAGTTCTAGGAAATTGGATGTTTTATAGGAAGGGATTGTTAGCCCTTGTCTAACAAACACTATTTTGGGCCGGCTTCTGTACTAGTTTCCCTTCTTCTGGTGTATCCGTATTTATGTCCCCCGGAGGCAGGGTGATCCGATTATACCCCCCAGGCAGTGAGTCCCCGTTTTAGTCGCCTCTTACGACACGCACAGGGTACGTTGGGGCTATTCTGATTCCCGGCCACCGCACGGGAGGTACAAAAATAATGGTGAGTCCCAATGTCACAGACGAGGTTTTCTGTAATGTAGGAAGTGAAGATTTGTATATAATTTAGACATCGGCCAGTCTTTGTCCTTGCCAAGGCTCAGTCGTTTATTCGCAGACGTCTCACTTCGAAGGCACGGGTTCGATCTCCGACCAGTACATTTGTTGTAGTAAGAAGTGGCAATGGGACCGGTTTTTCTCCTAGTAATTATTTCCGTTTTTCCCTCTCACAGCCATTCCACCACGCTCCTAACTCATCTTAATATTAGTAATATTATAATCAGAAGGACGAGTAGGAGAAGCTAAGAAAACTTCAAATTAAGCAGTGCCATCTCGGACACCTAGAGAAGTGTGGAAAGAAAAGTAATTTCATGTTGATCTAAGTTAATCTGCCTAGGCCGTGTACAGCCTATAGGCCTGTGTTCTCAGTATGTAATTCAGTACACGTTTATTAATGTTTGGATATGGTATCTACGTTTGAAAATCAGAATTCTTGGATTGGAAAATATTATTTTTAATCTAAGGCCATTGTCACAAGACTAATTTCATGAAATAATCAATTTTCTTGTCCCACTGTCTGTCTGAAATATGCATCCTGTCTCATTTATTATTTAAATCTCCTAACAAACTTTCATATGGCACTACGGAATTCATGCATGCCTGCCCCAGTTTCTCATAGTGGCTATAAAAGCTGTTCTTCACATCATCACGTTTATCTTCTGTTGAAACTTACATACAGGCAATAATAACAGAAACAAACGAATTTTAAGATGACAGTGGAAAATATTTTCATGAAAGGTGAATTTTTGCCGCTTACAGCACCACCCATTCTTAACCTTGGCACTAGGTGGTGGTGAGTGGTAAACTTCACGTCCCGACCGCCTTACCCCCGCGATTGGACCCCGGTAGCCATTGATTAGGAGGCTGTGCGGACTCCAGAACTGGTCCGCACTTTAAAAAAAAAAAAGAAAAACCACTTGGCTTCGCCGGTATTCGAACCCCTTTTCGTCCAGCCTGTAGCCTAGTCGCTGTGTCAACTTCCCTTCCCTGGCTCCGATAAAGTTCATATGACAGTGGATGTTCAGATTTCGATATTCTGGGACGTGACACCTGTGATTGCTACCATATAACAAAGCGTCACAACTGCCTAAACTTTAAATTTCATTTGTATTAAGAATTTGTGAATTGTGATTTGGAAAATGAAGGGAATCTACAAGATATGCGGGGTAAATGTGCAATACGTTCTTTAATCTAAAAGGGATGGGCTAAATAACCTACTGCGTTAAAAAATTGCCTGGAATAAAAATATAAATTTCGTCCTGTACCTTGAGGTTCCGTTAGAAATAAGTTTTACTCCGAGAGCATTCGTCTGATATACTCCTTATCTGCCCGAAATCTCATTAATAAAAGTCGTACCGCCAGCCTTTCAGATCCTGTATCTCATCCGATGGCTAAGAAAAGATAGGTATAAAATTTATCAGTATCTCTATTGGGATTCATGAGTTTCATTACGGGAGGACTTGGTATCTGTCCGCAGGGCCCAAAATAATCTCACTGAAAGCGCCGGCTGTTCATTAAAATATTTCGCCCTAGGGGATTATCCAAAACATATCACGGCTTTCGACTGTAACTTATTAAACGTCTTAATTACAGATATATTTTTAATTACAGATGCAAGATACCCAGCAGAGAAATTAATTTTAATCGATTAATTACTCTGACTACAAAGGTAAAATATTCCGCCATTACGATTTTTAAAAGAACACTAAAGATGGCGACTATCCGAATAAGAAACGAGGAACAAAATGAAGATAAAAAAACACAACAGCCCGCAGGGTATACAATTAACTTGTTCTCCCATGCATGGACAGACAGAAAGAATGGAACGAAAAAAAGAAGATAGCTGCTAGATAAGTGAGGAGAATTCTTCAGAACCACGCCTTGTTTCACGCGAGCCAATAAAATCAAGGAGTGTAGGAGGAGTTGTGGCACGTCACAGATAATAGTGTTTGTTTATGATGTTAATGTAATAACAAAGCTTCTCAAATACGGCACGCATTAAAACAGGGCACCATGTGGTGTAAAGTACGATTGTTAGCAGAGGACTTGCTCGGGATTTGTGAGATGACTCCCTGTTACGGTTGTGACCCACGCACTTTCCGACGTAGGAAACGACAATACAAGTGGACTTGCAGAGACAGTTGTTACGGAAATGCTGGCTAGCACGCCTTTCACAACTTAAAAGTCTTCCTCTTTCAAAAAACGCATCTTCTTCTGGGAAGAATAATGCGTCAAATATTTTGGTTGTAATATGCAAAAACACACGAACGCACACGCGCGCGCGCGCACGCACACGCGTGGAAGGTGAAAATTATAGTAAGATGGACCAAAACTTGGATCTATAAATTTTTATGTAACCCTCCAATCCGTGTTTCAGAGGTAAATCGTGCCAGTGAACATTCGTTGTACGCGTTTTGTTCATATTGCTGTCTGTAACGTTGTTTGTTACTGCTGTTGTAAAGTGTTCGTCTCAGGGACCCTTTCCTTTGCTGACGAGAGTAGCGTGGGCAGATTGTTCACTTTGCGTTTTACTTCAATTTTGCTTTTCAACAGATTCTCTTGTAATTATACTTTGTGATAGTATTGTTGTTTCTTGCATTTTATACGCTGCTCTGTTTAGGTTAAGGACGATTCGGTTGCCGACTAACGTGTTAGTATTAACCAGTGGTCGACAGAGCTAATGGCAGATCTTTATTTTTGCGTTAAGTCACAAAGCTCGGTGTTTATTTAAGTAAACTTAATTGACTGCTTGCTCTGTTTCTTCATTAACTACGTCGGAGTTCTTGGGCAGGCCTAAAGAAAGGTCGATTATGCATGAGAACACCGATTTTTTAACTTTGTTCACCTACACGATACAGGATCTATTTTTTTTATTATTATTATTTGTGTGGTTTTCTCCGCTGCTACTTCTGTGCCCCAAATACGAAGAAATTACTTTGCAGTCCATCTAATGCAAACATACGGCTCCTTAGTCAAAGATTTTATTTACGTTGCTCTTGCGTAAGTACCGAACGTGTCTCAAACTTCGCTAGCGTAATCCTTAAAAAGAAATACTGGTCACAGTATAGCACAGAAATAGCAGATCTCTTCTCATTTTGCCTTTTTTTTTTTAATTCTGCATACAATTTGTTTAAAATTACAATGATCTAATTTAAAATAATAGGGTGAAAAAAATAAAATACTCTCTTCCTGTAGTCTGTATTCCAATGTGCATGAATATACTTTATTTGAAATTATTACATGAAGTACCCCAAAAATTTTGGGTGCCGTCCGCACCGTACACAAGACCTACGCAGCGGCTCTCAAGACCACCACCAATCCAGACACTCTGTGCAGAAAACCGTATGCTGCAACTGAACATCTAATGCTCCTGATTATGGGCGTATGTACCCGAAACATGTCGAGCTAAGAATACATCAATAAAATTACCTTGTTGCATCAAGTTGGCATTTCACATTATTTCATGAGGAAGATGGAAGGTCAAACAACCCTCAAGACTGGTTAATATTTACCAACAATTCCAAGGAACGTATTGTTCTGTTTTCAGGGTTATGAATTCCAAGATGAAAGCATTACGATTCTTCGAAGTGTCGATCAATAGGCGTAACGCTGCAGTACTCTTCGATCTTCATAGGACAAATAAGGCTCTATGGGTAACGATATATCAGCCTACGACGCGCAACATTCCAGGAAAGCGAAGACTTCAACTACACGGCGGTCGAAGTCTGAAACTTCGCATAACTACAAATTCTTTTCCAAATTACATGTATTCCGGCAAAGACAATATTCCACTCCCGTTGCGTCCGTTTGGGCCACCCGTAACAGTCATTTGTGTAGTGTGACAATGACCGTAAATAGTGGCTTGGGGTCCGGAGCCCTTAAAAGTACAAGACTCTACGAAGGAGCATAATGCACAGGAAGTAATCACAGCGAGAGTTCCCCTCCCTCTAGGCCCACCTCTGGCTGAAATGTTAGATGTCAGAGTCCTAACGTTCAGATTCACTGACTGCTATGGGAAAACTTGCCCCTTCATTATTTGAACAAATAAAATGTTATTCAATGTTGACTTTACTGCACTGCCCCTATATAATTTGTCGTCTTCACTGCTTGCTGGCTGCCGTATGGAGTCAGCGGTGTCGTATTACCTCTGCAAGTCTTGGGAATAAAGTCGATGACGTCTTTGTTAAAACGCAACAAAGAAAATCCCTTCCAAATTAGATTTTTTGGAAGCAAGACTGACGTACGAAGCCACGGGGTAGAAATACACGAGTATGTACAGGCAGGCCTATCTCTTTTAATTAATAACACAATTAGCAAATTGAGAAATCTACAACTGGTTTTCATTCCTGTATTGCCTCGATATTTTCCTTCAGTGTATTTCAAGCAAAGTGCCAATAAATGCAGTATTTTAACCCTCTAAAGACAGATGGTACACAATCAAGTTCAACACTAAACGCTCTGCATTTCACTCACGAATTGCATTTATGTACCCAGTGTAATGCTTTCAGTATAAAACCATCATTTCCCCATACACCCATACAACAGCAGTTGCCAACCTGGTGGCCGCGGACCAAGTGGTCGCTAAGTTTTTCCAAGGGTACCGGGAATGTACTTACGCGCGCGCGCGCGCACACACACACACACACACACACACACACACATACATACACACACACACACACACATTTTTAGACTTACGCCATTCTTGGTCCAAATTCCTTGCGCTCGAATACTCTCTTTCTTTTATTCTTTGCTGAACTCATGAACTTGCACAATTAAGGGACGGCAGAAAGACATCAGGGGAGAATTTAATGAGAGGGACTGCAAGAAACCTTTGATCGAGCCGGTTATTTGTTGGAGGGCGTGGGTAGTTACATACACACGTTTTGCAGGATTCCACTACAGCAAGTTAGCTCAAAGGGTAACGCTTCTAATCTGTATTCCGGGGATGCCTGGTTCCATTCTCGGCTGGGATATCTCCTACACTGACTGAGATTGATCATGAATTTCCTCGATGCTTCAAGGCAAAGTGTGGAATGTTAAGGGTAACTTACACTAGGCTACGGTCGCCTCTGTACATTTCGTCTGCAACTCGTTTTTATTAATAATCCCACAATTTCGAAACCGTAAATATAATGTGTTACTAAAAGCTTCACTAAATAAAGACAAAAAAATAACTACATGAGAGGTTGAAGAAATCCAACCAGATGCAACAGTATGCAGATATTTATTTACTGCTAAATTGCTCTGCATGTTTCGGGCTTTCATCGCGCCAATCATCAGGGGTACATAAAACTGCAGTTGCAGCCTCTGGTACAGATCATAATATCTGGGGAGCAAGCTTCCTCAAACGTGACCAAATAAGGATTGATTGGGGACCGACGGTACTCAATCAATCCTTATTTGGTCACGTTTGAGGAAGCTTGCTTCCCAGATATTATGATCTGTACCAGAGGCTGCCCAAATAAGGATTGATTGGGGACCGACGGTACTCAATCAATCCTTATTTGGTCATGTTTGAGGAAGCTTGCTTCCCAGATAGTATGATCTCTACTAGAGGCTGCAACGAAGTTTTATGTACCCCTGATGATTGGCGCGATGGACGCCCGAAAAATGTAGAGTAATTTAGTAGTAAATAAATATCTGCATACTGTTGCATCTCGTTGGATTTCTTCAACCTAGAATTACGATGCAGGGAACCGCGAATATAAAATTTACAACATGACAGTCTGCATTAAAAATTAAACAAATTAGTGTGAAGGAACCGAAAGGAGGTCAGTAGGCCCACCGCCTGAAATAAGTCACAAAAGACAGAGTAGTATACATGACATTCTGTGTAACATAAATTGAATTAGTTGATACAACGCTGTAATTCCTACTAAAATAAGGACAAAGAAAGATATCTCTTGATAAACTTAGGCATAGAAGGAGAAAGATATTACGTAAAATGCCTTTCAGAAAAACGAGGTACAAATCCTTGCACTGTAACAGGCTGTCCCAGGAGTGAGACCACTGGAAGGCTTTTGTGACTATATTCTAGTTCCAAGAGAGTGGTATGTGGTCTCTGAACCTATGCTTTACAGGGAATAGAATATAATATGCCTGCATTGCTATTGCGGTCCATTAGCTTTATCCTCAAGGAAGGTTCCCTTGGTGCACACTGGGTGCGACCCAGACATACCCAGGACGAAACGACGAAGAGAAAAATTCTGCCCGTTTCGATATTAAAACGCTGACCCAGTTTGGTGAGAAGATTCTCGGCCAATGGATCGTAGTTAAGAGACGTAGGAAATGTCAAGTCTTGCATCAGACCGTAGTAGAAAAACAAAATTGTTCACATATGTGGGAAAATCCGCAAGCATTTCACTTGCCAAGACCTGATATTTCTGACATCATTGAGACACATATTGGCCCCTTCCCCTAAACTGAGGGGCTGCTGAAAATGGCGGTGGTTCCGACTACTGAGAAAACACCGGAAGTAGGCGGATGAAATTTTGAATGGTCTGTTAAAGTCGCTATACCATCCCCTATATTTCACAAGTGTCAAAGTCATGGGAAGCAATACCAGCATCTCATATAATTACCCATACCTAGCATTCAACCAGACTTTGTCATGTGTGCTGTTGACTTTGAATACGTTCTAAAGACTCTATTTAAGTCGCGGAATATAGATGTCGTCTAACACGTTTATTTTCACATACACAAAGGCTTATTTTTACACTGGATACTCAGCCACCGTGAGTGAAATTTTCTTGTGGGAACATCTACTGGAAACTGCAAAACAAGAGACAGGAATTTGTTACGAAGCATATATAATTTTCTGGTTAGATATCTCCGTTTTTTGTGAGACCGTGCATCATTAGAACAACGATGTAAGCAACCAACAATATGTAACAAATTCCGTTTATTGATCTTTTTAAATCAGCTCTACATGTTTCGGGCGACAAACTCGCCCATCCTCAGGAGCACTTTTTGACTGTATATGCAGCTCTTGGTACAATGCACCGATATTGCTGCCGGCCGGTGACCGGCCGGTGACCGGCCGGCAGCAATATCGGTGCATTGTACCAAGAGCTGCATATACACTCAAAAAACGCTCCTGAGG
>Ga0123352_10006126_pt1 | contig 18337 bp, 11 predicted proteins | sample TergutLab28metaG_FD_89700 | JGI IMG/M metagenome (GOLD analysis project Ga0123352, IMG submission 89700) | Labiotermes labralis P1 segment gut microbial communities from Petit-Saut dam, French Guiana - Lab288 P1 | ecosystem: Host-associated > Arthropoda: Insects > Digestive system > Gut ... | reverse complement strand
TAAACGTCACGCAGGCACGATTAACACTGCATTCCACTCTCAAGGTCATCAACGCTCTCGCGTGACACATCAGCTGTGCAGGTTGCAGTATTTGGAACCGCAAGAAGCCCACACTTTTCTCTGGCCACTATCTCCGTAACATTTCAACTTTGGATATAGGTGTTTTGGGTTATATCGGTATACTTTAACATAAGGAACACTCTCCCGAAGTCTGGCAAATTCCTCCTGGGACACCCTGTATAGCTCTCTGTTGTGCTTTGAGATTTTTCGTACACCACCAGTGATTAGAATAATAGCTGCAACGAGGGCAAATTGGCTGCAGTTTCAAGATCGCCCCTTCACCTAGCGACGTGTGTAAAGTTCGCAAGGAACTTAAACCTACCTCCACTTCGAATTACCTCTTAATAGCGCAGTATTTAAGCAGCGATACGGCGCGAAATTGGAGACGTGTCTTATCTTGTTTGATGGACATAATGGACTTATAGCATAGCTTATCAAAAAGATCGTTTTTAAAATTCTATAAAGGAAACATTTAACGTAATAATTACAAAGTAGTATTCAGTCACCATCAGCATGACTGTTTGTTAGTGTTTTTATCAGCTCATTACAAGGCTACATGTTTCGGCCACAAGGCGGTCGTCTTTAGGCCATTACGTCACATAGAAATAGAATTACAATTGAAAGTTTATTTTTGTATGGTTAGGTTGCGGTCTCAGTTGTTGTGTGTTACAATGTACTGTACGTGTCGAAATAATTTTTCTATTGACTTTGTGGTTGGAACGTGTATCCCTTTAACTTTATCTGATAAGAAGACAGGCACTGTACGTATAACGTAACACTGAGACGCGTTCGTATAACCATTGTTGCAGTGCAAAATCAATACGTATTACATAATTTATGTATTTGCTGCCTTAGGTATTCAGCGTGCATTGGTCATGCGCCGTATTGTCCTTTGGAGCCTGCCCTACTTTACAATATTTTTCCACTTTTTCTCATAAACGGCGCGATTTTCGGGGGGGGGGGGAAGTTATTGAACATGAAATGTGTGTTTTGATATTCTCTACAGCTTTTCTCTGAAACATTTCATTCTAAGAAGAATTCAATGAGTTGTTACCATAAATGTACGTAGGTCTTCATGTAAAGTACCAGTTATTCTTGTCAGGTTTCAATTAAACTTGAATTTTCTCGACAGATTTTCATATATACTCACATATCAAATTTCATGAAAATTCGTCCAGTGGGAGCCGAGTTGTTCCATGCGGGCGGGCGGACGGACGGAGGGACAGAAGGACAGACAGAACTGACGAAGCTAATAGTCTATTTTCGCAATTTTTCGTACGCGCCTAAAAACACAAATAAATAGTTGTGCTGGTCGTGATTAAATGCTACTTTGTAATATCGAATAACACAGTGGAATGTCCAACGTAAAGATTGTGATAATTACAGTTTTGAATCTTTGCTTCACAGAAAACATCCGTCGCGTGATGCTGTGTAGGCAAGTAGTCGCTCTTTGCTGTCAGAGCCGCACAAATCTCCGAAGTACAGCGTTTGGAAAAAATGCACAGTCCATAATAAAGTAGGTCATGCGTATAGTAAATCAGTGTCCTGTAAGTGTTCAATGTAGAAGGACTTCGTTAATCTCTATTTGTTTACCGACATTTACTAAAATTAGAGATTACGCCTATATGGATGGCTTCGGATAGCAGAATACCTTACATCATGCTTCTTTTTTAGGCTGACCTTTTCTACCAACCCATTGTAGGCGTAGTGGGATTTTGTTACACCTGATAGCACTCAGTGACACACACCTACACACACACGCGCGCGCGCGCGCGCGGTAGAACTCCTCTGGACGAGGGACCGTCCCGTCGCAGAGACCTCTACCAGACAACACATAGCACTCACAAGAAACAGACAGCCATGCCCCCGTCGGTATTCGAACCCGCAATCCCGGCAAGCAAGCGGCCACAGACCTACGTCTCAGACCGCTCGGCCACTGGGATGGACAGAATAACTTAAATAGCCCGATTAATGCAATTTGTAATGAGGCTTCTGCGGGATGGGCAGTTTGTGGTCTTTTTAAATATCGATAGAGCTCTACAGGCACAGTATCCAAGACGTGCGGAGATTATGCTCTGATATGGCCCTGCAGTGAACGCAAATACTAGTTCTGTCGTTCATACAACTAGTTAAGTTCACGGAACATGCAGCCGCGGAAAGGCTGTTACGAACTCGTAACAAATTTACATTTCTTCGCTAATACATACGAAAGAACCGAATAATGAGTGAACGCCGTTAGGCACGCTGCTCACAAAGAATTACAGTCACTGTGTTCATCAGTTCTGCCAACTCACATTAAGCGATTCTTGTTTGTTAAATGCATGTATCGCAAAAATTCGTCTGTTTTTTTCAAAGCTGTGATAGGTTGAGATAGTTTTTCGTCCAGATTTCGAAGCTTAATATTGGAAATAATACATAAATTGGCTATCTTTTACATTACCATAACTGCTTTGACCCCAACAGTGCAAGCAAAAGCTCCAAGTAGAGCTACAGTGAGAGCCAGTAATATACGTTCTGTGCTCGAGGTGAGGCAGTAAATGATACGAACAGGTGTAGAAGTTTCAGTTGATGAATGTAATAGCATTGTGTACAGAATAAACGAAACATGAGCTTGCTGTTGATTACATATTTTATTTATGTTTATTATTTAGTACCGTTACGTAGTAAGAGAGACTAATAACATGTATATCGCTGTACAGAACAGAGCTGAACACATTGTACACGGAAGTAATTGAATACAGCGAAATTTTAATTTACGTTGGTGGTCAGGACTTTGTTTACAAAGTATTGTTTGTTAATTGCTTTGGAAATGCAAGTCGGAGACAGCATCCAAATACATAGGCCGGCCTGCTTTGTATGCTAGCGTACAGAGACAACAGAACGTCACGCACATGTAATGGATAGTTTTGCCAACTACGATAGCAATTTCTGGTACAGTAACCTTTTCTCCTGCCTTAAGAAATTTCCACAAGGCGCTGAGTCATTTGTGTATAGTAGAATGCAGTTCTGCTTTAAACTGCAAAATGCGCTATCCCATTGTGGAACAAGATTTTACAGAACAGAATTAAGTACTCATTTCCAGTGCTCCGCACAGCATACAAGGGCGGGAAGCCTAGTATCATTGTTCTGAAGAATAGATACGTTGTTGCGATATGCGAGGTTCTCACAGCGGAGATTTTTTGAAGAGTCAAGCTTTCTGATTTGTGACGCCGTGTCAACTGGTAAATAGTTTGAGACTCTTCAAAGGATCCCGGTACTTTTATGATCGGGGCCAAACAGTCGAAGAAAACTACTTCACCCTGAAAATGGAGGCACTACGAACCCGGTAAACGTCGTTAACTACCAGGCGATACGGCGGCATATCCCAGAAAACATAAATCTTAGAATACGTTGGTGCTGCCGCAGCCGACACCCAAACGTATGTTAGCTAGTTTTCTCGAGTTTTATACCAGATTAATTTTCTGGAGCTTACAGCGAGTGCCTCTAGATGTGGGATATGTCACTGTAGCACGTGGCATTCGGGTTAGCATTCACAGTCTGTGATTAACGGCTGACATAGGAAGGTAATCACAAAGTACCAAATGCTAGGCATTTGTCGAATGTAATATATGTCCAGGCCTTTCATGAAAGTTGACTCTCCGGATGCATCTGCTTGTAAAGTGTAATTGCACCTTATTTCCAAACCACGACACAAGACCCGCGTCTGACAATGGTTACTGAAATTATTTGTAACCCTAGAAAACTTTGAATGCATTCTGTAGGCCCTGTGTTTCTTAATGTTGTAGCCAGTGCATACAAATGCACCGTGTTTTGTTCCATCTTTTCACCATTTCACTACTCCCATACATGTTCCGTGCAACTTTAGAATGTGTTCGGTTCCATGACCATTTGTGGAGCGACATTAGACCATTCTCCTCGAGACTTCGATTGTGATAAGGCGAGGAAATAATTGCTGTTTGTTCTGAACTGTGTGGGCAGAACGTAGAATTTTGTAGTCAAACTTGCTGGCAAATGGTACGCACCAGCTTCGGGTTTTTCCTCGTGATGTGGGTGGAAGCATACATACTATAAAAAACAGAAACTTTAATAGTAGCTAGTAAGGAGATTGGCCTAGAAGCAAGTGCAGAGAAAACCTAAGTACATGGTCATGTCGTGAGGCCAGCATGCAGGAAATATCACAGCGTAAAATATGTAATAATCCCTTTGGAATGGTGGAACAGTTAAAATATTTTGGAACAACGATGCAAATCGAAGTTTCGTTCACAAAGAAATTAAGAGCGGATTGTAGTCAGGGAATGCTTGTTATCATTCAGTGCAGAATCCTTTTGTCTTCCAGTTTGCTATCCAGAAATATGACGATTAAGATATACAGGACTGTAATTTTGCTTGTTGTTTTGTATGGGTGTGAAACTTGGTCTGTCACACTGAAGGAGGAACATAGCCTGAGGGCGTTTGAGAATAGGGTGCTGAGGAGAATATTTGAGCCCAAGAGGGACGAGGTAAGAGGGGAGTGTAGAAGACTATATAAAGAAGAGCTTTATGATCTGTACTCCACACGAAATATTATTCAGACGATCAAATCACGAAGAATGAGATGGGCGGGGCTTGTGGCATTTATGGGAAACAGGAGAGGTGCGTCCAGGGTTTGGTGGGGAGACATGAGGGGAAGAGACCACTTTGAAGACCTGGGCGTAGATGGGAGGATAATATTAAAATTGATGTTAAAGAAGTTGGGTGCGGAGGCATGGGCGGGCTTGATCTAGCTCAGGATAGGGCTCTTGTGAATGTGGTATTGAATCTTCGGGTTCCATAAAATGCGGGGAATTTGTTGACTGGCTGAGGACCTGTTAGCTTCTCAGAAAGGACTTTGCTCCTTGGAGTTGTTAGTTAAAATAGGTGATACGTAAAGCAAACATATAGTCTTGAGGTGGTTATCCAAATTGTAACAGTGATAATTAATCTGTACTGTACATTGTCTTTAATTCTGCAATGACATTTGTCTTTGAAATAAGATGCTGTAGTAACCTATTCTCCATGCTTGTTAAAACGCTTGTTTCCCTGTAACTCTATCTTCTGACATAGACAATTTAATTTTTCTCCAAACCGTGTGTAATTCTTTGCCGTCATGACGCTCTGGTGTACCGAAACAAATGAATGTATTTTATTTGCACTGTTTGTATATTCCACTGTATATAGGAGTTTGATTTAATTGTTGCCAATAAGTGGTGGTATGTCCTGTATACAGGCCATTGTCGTTATACAGCTATGATACGGCCTTCTGGAATTAGTATCATTCATTGCACGTGAGATGCAAGAGTTGTTAAAACCACGTCTCCTTCTTTTGGAATTAGGTTGTAGCAGTTCCTGGATATATTATGTAATACAGTACATATATATATATATATATATATTTATTTATTTATTTACCGCCATGACTCTCTCCGGGAATTAAATAGTGCCGTACCATGCATGCTGTATTTTTGACTAGACAGCTGTGACTCTACCCCATAACCTCATTTGTGAGGCCGGAATACACTACCTGAGGGTGAAGTTGAAAGCGGAAGGCGCCCATAGAGACACATCCCATCCATTACGCCGCTATATTAGATGCTGTAATGGAAACAGTTAAAAGGTAGGTCATCCAGAGTGCTGTGAATGGGCTGAGCAGCACAGTCTTGCTGTGGAACTGTGCCACGATTTGAGGGGGGGGGGGACACGTATTTCTTGTCAAAGATTGTTAACTATGGTGCAAGGATATTACACTTAGATTTGCCACGTTTCTATAGTATGCGCATCGTGTCTTACTAAAAGGCGATCCAAATCTTCGAAAAGTGGGTCTGTCCGCATCCTCGGGGAATAGACTAGAGGGCGCCTAAACACTTGTGCCCGACATACTGATCTGTTTTCAGTCGCTGGATCATTCGTCCAGTCCTGCACTTTAAATGCTAAACGCGAAGTTAAAGGGTGCACGCAATGAAGGCGTGTAGGAGGAGAAGAGAGGCATAATTCCACTCATTCTTAACCTCCGTATTAGATGGAGGTGAGTGGTTAACATCACAATGCAGCCGCTGTATCTCCGGGGAAGGAACACCTGGTGCTCACTGATCAGGTTGCTGGATGTACTCCAGAGCCGGTCTGATGTTTTTGGAGAATAGAAGAATATGTTGCCCGTGTCGGAGATCGGAGCCCGGGATTCCACGTAACCTAGTTAGTCACTAGGTGTATTGTTAAATGCGCTAACGTGTTCCGCTTTGAATTTGTTTATTTAAAGTTCCGTATCTATCACATTTGTCATTTTATTGGTAAATATTGATATATTTTTAATAATCACGTCAAAATTGCGAGCTCTCTAAAGAAAGTAAAATCACTCTTAGAAAGGTCGTTACGGAAATGGACGTCTGGCAACAGTGGCGTTTTAGGAGCATGCTGGTATCCAGACCGAAGTAGCTGATACAGCGTAATCACATTCAGATGCAGAAATATGTTCATGTTTAGAACGGTAATAATTTTAAGTCGTTGGGTTGCTTCAGGAACGTTTACAGCGTCACAGGACGTGCGGAACACAAGCGCTTTGAAACAGGTCGTATAAAACGTAAATCCCATAAATCGTACTGCAGTTGTGGGCGATAGTTTTAACGCTGTTGTGCAAGAGAGGCTGACTTGATGGTGTTGTCTCGGTTCGTCAGTGGGCACAATAAATAAGGCTGGGATGCGCGTCCAAGCGGAAAACGCTAGAAAAACATGCCAAGTGCCTAATCAACCTGCGTGTACACGGTGGCTGTCGTAGCGGGAGGTCTTTAGTTCCACTTCCTCCACTTCCCCCTCTTTCCCTTTCTCGGCAGAGATTTGTGAAGCCGTCATGCCTTCCATCACAAGCCGAGTAGCAGTTCCAATCTTCAGGTATCAGCTTCTACACCGAACTCGTCAGTTTCTTTGCTGCAAGGATTCATCGTGGGACCGGCAATTTTCAGTCAGTAAGGCGGTTAAGGACTGGAAGACCGAGGATCTAATCCCAGCGACAGTTTTTTTTTTCCGCCACGACATCTGGAGTTTAGTTCGTTGCTAGGATCTTGGGTTTGAGATAAGCAGCTCGGAAGATGAAGCTCATATACATACAAGCATTTCCTTGAGGTCTGGAATGTGTACGTGTATACATATGCATACACACACACACACACACACATTCGCGCCACCTATACGCTACGTGATGAGGTGGTTAGGAATCGAGGCAGTTAGTTGAAAAGAAAATAATTAAGGTAATGCGGTACACTGGATTAAAATATCGACTTTGCTGTTGCTTTTAATCTAAAATCCGTTTGTCAGAAAAGAAATATTCTTTCCCATCAGTCCATCATGTTACTCAGTTGCCTGGAATCATGAATCGAAATCTTCTATTGCCTTTAGATATTTCGATCGTATAATTGTATTAATTTCAGCAACATCATTTGTATTTATCGGCAGTGTCAAATATAATGGAAGACGGTTGCATATTTTCGGAGATGGAACTTAAGGATGTGACTTCCAGATAGCTTATATATTTAGTGTCTTTGTTTGTGTCCACAGCTGAGAGAAAGACGTCCCTGGGGAAGGACTGGCACAGCGCCTGTCTGCGCTGCGAGAAGTGCAACAAAACGCTGACCCCTGGTAGCCACGCTGAGCATGAGGGCAAACCATACTGCAACCAACCCTGCTACTCCACACTCTTCGGGCCTGGCGGTCAGTATCGCTGTCCTAAGTAGGGAACAGGTCAGAGGGTACATACAGTAGGCATCGGAAGTGCGGGTAACAGGCCACGGGCGCAAATAGGAGGTCCTAGGGTGCAGATTTTAGGCCAGCAGGTCCTGGGGACAGCTTCAAAACAAGTTTCTTCAAACCCAGACTACAGTTATCGGCAGAGACGGCAGACAAGAGAGTTCACACGATAGAGAGTGGCTTGAGTGGGCAGATTATAAAAACGCAAGTAATGCTGGTAGGTCAGACATCGGATTACGGGAGTGCAAACAGCAGGTCAGAGGGCTATGTATATCGTAGGCGTAGAGACGACAAGTCGAGAGGCACGAAGAGTTGGGGAATCGGTCAGCGCATCTTCGGGACACTGCTGACATGTCGGGTGGTTAAGACGTGTCAGAGGACGGAGACAACAGATTTTGGGGCTCAAGAGATAGATTATCGTATAGGTCGGTCAGTGGTTACACGAGTTGATTAGTTGACACAAACAGCAAGTCAGAAACTTCACACGACATTGCGGGACTGGGCAGTAGATTGTGGCACGGTACACAACCAGATCAGAGTGGACACATGACACAACAGGTTTTGGGTTTCAGACGCCATAATAAATCTGTTGACTCAGACGATGTATTATATATATATATATATATATATATATATATATATATGGGCATGAGACAAACCATATTATGATGTTTTCTGTTATAAAGATAATCTCGAATCCAATAGTAAAGTGGCGAAATATGAGGTAGATGAATGGGATTCTAGTCGTGGAATAGTGTTTGGAACTACTCGTATGTCTGGTGGAAGGGAATATGGTCGCGGCAGCTAGGGTTCGTATCCGGGATTGGCCTTTAGGTGTTTAGAGAAAAATTGGTATGGTTGGTTTTATCAAACTGCTACTTTCGTCGACACTGGCACCGGAGGATGGACGTTATTGCATAGCACCAGACTCAATGTCGCTGTCGTCTGTAGCCAGTCAACTTTGTTCTTTGATTGTAACGTTTGTTATCTATCTCTGTGTGTGCTGCTTGCCTGCCCATCACATCCTCATTGATTTGATATTCTCCTTATTTTCCTTCTTCTTCCTCTCCTTCGGCGCTGCAACTCTTTGTGAGTTTTGGCCTCCCCAGTAATAATTGATTTAATCACTTTGTGAAGAATGCAGATGTAACAGCACGTTTAACAGAAATTTGCTGTTGTTTGTGCAGTGTGAAGACGTGACGAAGCTATTACATTGTGCCTTACGTCTGTTGCAGGTTTTGGACGCGGTGGAGCGGAGAGTTACGTGTACAAGAAGTAAACACGACAGAAACTTGTACTGAATATCTGACACATGTTGATTTTTCGCTTTCATATAGATCAAAAAAATATCAATATTTAACGTATGAAATGAACTGTTTTTTATCCTGAAGCCGATTTTCAAGGTCACACCATTCCAAAGTTCTACAGTCTTGAACTTTTCTCTGAAGTGTGTAAGAAACCATTCTTTGGCCTACGACGAATTTTTAAAACATTTTTTTTTCAAATTTTATATTTGTGAATTGTGATCTGTTTCGACGTTAAACTATTGCAGCTGTTTTTTCATTGCCTTCGCAAATGATGTTATACATTACTGCTTATTAAACATTCTAACAATCATATGGTGAATGTATTGTATGCGTCCTGCCGGCCAGTTAGTACAGAAACTTTCTTTCATTTGTCACACACATTCTGCAGATGCCTTGAAACACTTATGTCTGTGTACATAATGTCCATTATGATTTTACCTAAAGTACGAAAACAAATCTGTAAACAAACGTAGCGAGTCGCCCTTAAGGTTATAAGTTCTCTAGACTTGTTCAGAAGATGAGTAGTATCAAAAATATTTCCAAACACAAAAATTCCGGTTGATGCGTGAAATAAGTCTTAATTTATGCTACCTATCCAATCTTTTGGATACGTGAATGAATGTGTATAATTGGTTTCATGCGTGATTTCAGTTTACCCATACTGGCCTTTTTATATGTAAAGCAGTGATCGATTGTCAGTCTTTGTTGCATTGAACCTTGCAACTAGCTGACGGATTTCACAAATGAATGTATGTATTAACAGATTCCAAAATATGCGATGGTCTGAAGAGAAATGGTGTCTAATTACAAAACCCATTTTCCCAAGGAACAAAATCACAAACATTCCTGTCAAACTTGGTGCAGAAATCTTAAATGTGTATTTGATTTTGACTTTTTTGTATATATTGGCGTCGGGATGGCTCAGTCGGTATAACGACTCGCTATGGGCTGGACGGTCCGGAGATCGAATGCCGGTGGAAACGAGATTCTCCGTATCAATCCACACTGGTCTTGGGGGCCCAACCAGCCTCCTGTACAGTGGGTCCCGATTCTATGTCGCGGGGTAAAGCGGCCGGGGCCTAGCGTTACCCATCCACCTCCATTTAGCGCCGAGAATAAGGGAAGAATAGAGTTATGCCTCTCCTCTCTCTCTCTCCGCCTTCATGGCCAGTTCTAGGTTGTAGCTACTTTACCTTTCGTTACCTTTCACCGTTTTGGGTGCCCCAACCAGACACCGTCACCGTCCTACATTATGCCCTTTCTAACACTGATTTTGGGTAAGAATTATTTTTGGGGGCCAGAACAGTTCTGTATTCGAAGAGCTTTGGATTTTGATGGACTGTGTTTGCACGTGCAAGCGCGTTTGTGTTTCTGTCACTACACTGAAGTCTGAAGAAGAATGAGTCGTAGATTCTACCTGTTTCCATCACGTAATCCTCTTAATACTCACGCGGTGCTTTTTGTGATGGTACTTCTGTTTCAGCTGACAGTATGCAAGGTGAAGGTGAAAGAAATCCAACCTTCGTCTTGTGTCATGGAAGTGTTATACATTTAAGACAAGCTTGTTTCTTACTGTTTGTAGGTCCTTCCATTTAATTTTGACTTTTAGAACCTGTGCATTTTAACCACAGTGTATTAGTGGTTTTCACACGATTTCCCAGAATAAGCCGGTTCTTTTTCTATAGAACACCATTCGACATTTGCAGTGGACACACAGTGTGTGTTATGAAAGGTGTAAGATAAATGACTAAATATTATTTAGGTGCAGATGTTTAACGTTACGGTAATTTGTCAACTGTTAGTGTCTCATAGAAAACTGTGAGAAGAAAGTATTGTAATCGTAAAAATAATTTTGCTGCTGAAAATGCGTATTAGATGTCCGCATTATGCATACTCATCATCCGGTGCCGGTGGCCGCGCGGTCTAAGGCGTAGGTCTGCGGCCGATCGCCTGCTGAGATCGTGGGTTCGAATCCCACCGGGGGCATGGATGTTCGTCTGTTGTGAGTGTTGTGTGTTGTTAGGTAGAGGTCTCTGCGACGAGCTGATCACTCGTCCAGAGGGGTCGTACCGACTGTGATGCGTCGTTGTGTGTGATCTAGAAACCTCAAGAATGAGAAGGCCATGGCCCGAGTTGGGCCGCAGCGCCACAGGGGAAAAAAAAAGTATACTCATTACTTTAATTAATTAGAAGTTTTAGCCACAATTGGAAAGGCATGTGGAGCTCATTCCACACTCGATTTAACACCTTGAGAAGTACCATCACACTTTGGGTATCGTGCTGGAATTCGTTGTTATACTAATTTAGTGGTTACATGTCCGTGAATATTTATATTTTGCACTTATGCGTTACGACACCGTGTATACTAGTGTGTGGTTACAGTGTTTCGGGGTGATATTCTGTCTTTCTGTTCAGGCTACCCAGCGACTACCAGAGTACACGGTGTCCTTAACCAGACAACCACAGTATGAGTTATTAACCCATTGGTAACTGTATGCACCACTCTTTGTAACATTAAGAAGAGGCATTTTGCCACATAGTGCATTTATATTCTTACTGTAATCTCCGATTATTTCGTTGAACGACATTAACTACTTATTTCTTATCTCCCTGGACCGCGTTCTTTGTGAAACAGGATCAGAGTTTTATGTATAATTTAAATTAACTTTCATTTTCAAAATCGGCGGTGCCATGGCTTATGCACTTATCACCGACCTCTCACCACGAAGATTTGGGTTCGATCCCGGACCAGTTCTTTCTAAATTTATGGCGGGCAGAGTTGTAATAGCACAATTTATCTCCGAGTACTTCGGTTTTCCCCTGTCATTGTCATTCCACCAATAATCCATACTCATTATCATCTTAACCCTTTAAACGCCAAGTTAAATCCAGCCTGCCATTTGCTGGCATTATTAGGAGCTCAACCTATACTCTACCATAGCAGGGTAAGGGTTAATACTGCCATTGGCAGGATAATGGGCGAAACCTGGTAATCGTAAAGTAAAATGATGCTCTTTCGGATATCGGAGAGCATTGACATGAAAGTGCTTGCACATTACTCGTGAATGTCAGTCTTCAAATGATTCAATTAATTGAAATTACTTTCCTGGTCTCCTGTCTAACTGCACTGTTTCATTTAGATATACTGCAGATATTCAGAATGTATTTTTATATTTTATAATATCAATAAGCCAAACCTTGAGCTACCACATTGCTAGCCAATTAAACTGGATACTTGAATTTTAAATCAAGAATCGAGATGGAGAACAAGGATAGGATCCATTCCTGGCCGAGACTGCAGCACAGTCTGCATTATGATACATTCCCCTCCCCACGCACGCCCACCATGAAGTTCGCGTCCCGTTTGTCTTGTGTTCGTTGATGGTTTCATTATACCCCGCTAGAGCAAGTTAGTGGGGTGGATAAATTATTCCTCGTTAATTAGCAAAATCTTCTTTTTGTAACTCCTTGTATACTCTTCGTTTCTTTTAAAAGATCTTTCTGATGCTTTAATTTTCTCGCCGATTAGATAGCTTTGCCCGTTGCAACGAGCGCAAAATTAAAGCGAATAAAATATACATAAAAATTGATGTAAGCCTAACAAAAAAGTAGGAAGTGAGGGTTCTATGGGTTCTTGATCTTTCTCATTTTCTTCAACTCAAAAAGTTTTCAAGGGCTAACTTGGAACGCAAATAGTCCGTTAAGGGTTGAATTTTTATATTCATTAAAATTCTATCAATTAAAATGACGGCCTTGTGGGGAGTAAAACAGCATTTAAAGTGTTTAGAACAAAGAGATACTCTACGAGTTATTCATCTGTTATTACTTCCCAAAATTTTGGACGCTTTTTATACAGCTACACTTTCGGATCAAAAAACAATAAAGGATGAAACGAAGTTGTCATTTTAAGTCCCTGCTTGTGGAATTAATTCATAATTTTGTTTACGAATTAATCGTTTGAAAAGTGCTAAAAATAGGATAATATAAAGGATTCTGAAGATTTCAATCGGATACCGGAGTTGAACAAGAAGTTTCTAGATAGGTATGGAGCCTTTATTAATCTGACAAGAAGTTTGGGGTAAGTATGGAGCCTACAGTAATACAAACAATAGGTTTAGGGTAGGTATGGAGCCTACAGTAATTTAAACAATAATTTTAGGGTAAGTATGGAGCTTACAGTAATTTAAACAATAGGTTTAGGGTAAGTGTGGAGCCTACAGTAAGTTAAACAATAATTTTAGGGTAAGTGTGGAGCCTACAGTAAGTTAAACAATAATTTTAGGGTAAGTATGGAGCCTACAGTAATGTAAACAATAGGTTTAGGGTAAGTATGGAACCTACAGTAATCTAAACAATAAGTTTATGGATACATACAGCCCTTACATTGATATAAAAAAGAGGTTTAGGATAAGCATGGCGCCCATATTAAACCCAACAGAAAACCTGGGGAGAAGTAAGGGGCGTGCAGTAATCCAAACCAGCGGGAAATCAATTTACAGCAACCTCAAATGTAGGAACATTTACAAAAGTCTAGATGCTGCGAGGCTAGTGGGAAAGATGCACTGACAAACTTCTCATTCGTGTTATAACAGTCATGTATAGGATGCCACATACAAGTACAACAGTAACCACCATATTGTCTACCCTGACACTTTCCGTTTTATCTCGTGAATCAACGTAGAACCCTATTACAAATATTTATTATTTAGAGTCAAAAATCACTTTCGCATAGACGTTAATGCTAACGATAGGCTTGGGGGTCGGACTTGGATTTGAGCTCTTGAAACCGACGTTCTTAAAGACAAGAAAGAAAATTTTTCCTGAGGACGGAGGCAGCAGGTTACTCCAAAAGTCAGTATTTACTTACCAGATTAAGCAGTGTTACACCCCAGAACACAGTGATCTTCATAAGGAAAGTTTCGCCAACCAGCACCACTGCAGACAATTCCCCTAAATAAGTCAAGCGTAAAGGAGGTGGGGGGTTCACCGACCCCCATTGTGGTTCAGATTCGACTTTAAGATGCACGTCTTCTGCGCTGCCGGACATTAACATCATCACTGTATCCTACTATGTCACTTCACTTTGTGTTCTACTTCTGCTTCTAATCTTCTATCACTAATATGGAACCTCTTTAAATTACGAAGTTCCTGTTTCGGCTCATCCTCAGTTGTATGGAGAAGAAACTTCGCATCTTCTTATTCCGTTAAAATACCACTTTCGTACAGTCTGCTTTCCGAAAGTATGGAGGCTAATATATTTAGAACAATTTTATCACGTGGTCAGCATGCTTCTATACAGGTAACTTTGCTTTGAGATCTGTCTGTTTTCTGGGATATGATGCTGTGTCCTTGGCTGTTTGGTGTGCTGTTGGATTCTCGTAGTTGAGACCAGTCCGCTCTCTCAAAACTTCGAGCACCTTTCACCTAGTGACATGGCGCGCCATCCCAGAAGAGCGGCGACCTCAACTACACCCATTCGAAAGCCCAAAAAACTTGCTTCAGAGAATAATGTAATTTAGAAGCGGTTGAAAATGAGAGTGCGTAGGAGGATACTCGAAGGTGTACACAACTACCTATTGGGCGAGAATATAAAAATGCAAAGAAAAACACAGAAACGCTTTTAGTTGCTAGCAGATACAGAACAGATATTTCAAAACACACGGCCCGCAGAACTTGATATGGCCCGCTCACGTTTTGAGTTTTATCATGAAGTTTTTAATGTCATTTTCATTGCATATCATACCAAAAATATCCTGACATCCTTAGGCTTTTTGAATTTAAAAACTTACAGATGAAGAACGAAGAGGGAATGTGACACATGTTGCGACCAAAATTGTCAAGGTGATTTTCGGGTTTGACCCGCGGCCTGTTTTTGAATTTGACAGGCTTGACTTACAAGTAAATGCTGAGGAGACGAAGTAAGTTTATATATTAATGACTGTTAGACAAATGAACAACATAGAGCTAGTTAATAAACATTTGGAAATGTAAAGTTTATATATATTTGGGGAAGACAGTAACGAAATAAAATTTAATGCACTAAAATATTAAGAACGTATTAGTTTCGGATAATGCTTCCATCCCTTGGAATTATAGTCTTGTCTTCCCGTGTCCTATTAATACACAGAGAAATACAGGACGTTTCATAATGTACTCCGGGATTACAAAAATTTATAGGAAAACCGTAGGACTTATATTTACGAAACCTGTACAGATAGAAGGAACAACTGAAATTCCCCCCTCCCCCAGTAAGTTTTTAAAATCATAGTTCACATTTCTGCCGCTAGGCGATGCGAGTGTATGTAGTGAGAAAATGACCGAGCCGGGGGAGAAGTCGTTTTGTGTGTTGGACTATGACACGAGTAAGTCTGTGGTTACTGTGCAACGTGCATTTCGTGCAAAGTATGCAAAGGACCCGTCCACAGTCGAGACCATTCGTGCGTGATATAAACAATTTACTGAAACTGGGTGTCTGTGCAAGCAGAAAGCACCCATGTTGACGCGTGTGTGGCAAGAACTTGAATATCGTATCGATGTGTGCCTTGTCACCCGCGGTGCACACATCGAACATCTCTAGTTTGGGAAGAAAAAAAAACCCTTTTTTCAGTTTTCTTGTGGCTGTGAACAATTCCATTAAGGTAGGTCCTTTGGTTTTCTTGTTACAAATGTTTGTAATCACGGAGAACAATTATGAAACGCCCTGTATAATCTTGCTTCTCGTTCTACATGCGTGTGAAACTTTGTGTCTTACAATACTGAAGTAAAGAACTTAATAAGGTGTACTCCCCTCCGTGCATTATTAGGCTATTGTATGCGAGATGCAACTCACATGGGAGAAATGCATACAGGGATTTGGTTAGAAACCCTGAAGAGAAAAGATTACTTTGAAGACTTAAGCTTAGAAAAGAGGATAATATTAGAATTGATCTGAAGTGGGATGGGAGAGTGTAGACTGGCTCAGGAGAGGGACCATTGGCATTAACCTGATAATATGGTAATGAACCTTCGGTTTCCATACAATGCAGGAAATGCCTAGTCTAGCTACAGAGTTGTTAGCTTCTTAAGATTGACTAGTTGTTAGTAAGCAGCATTTTAAATAAGTGCAATACATTCTACACGACTACGTATTCTGTGAGTTGTACAGGTCACCAAATGTAGTTAGAATGATGATATCAGGGAGATTTAGACGGTGTGGTCAGAAAGGGTGGACAAAAGGTGTATAGAGAGAATTAATGGAGAACCTCACTGAATGTCAACCATTTGGAAGACTGATAAACATGGAATATGAGAAGGAAGCTTTTTCATGTGGAAATAGCTTGTGAGGATGGATGATCCTGGAAATGCCTAGCTTCCAATGGCGAATTTCTATGAAATGGTGGTGTGCTTTTAAATCAACTGTCAGAGATTACATCAGCCTATAAATTAACGAAATTGGCGTTGAGTTTGGTCGGAAGTTAATCGTGAATCATAAATAGGTAGAGGTTAAGGAGGCGAAAGTTGCTTGGAGAGACTAAGAAATACCACGAAACACTGAGCAGGAATACTTGGTATCTTGTCTAGAGTTTCGAGTCGAAACAACTGATGGCGGGCCTGCATTATTTCAGTTTCCTTACCAAAATTTATGTACTCTGTGAACAGTTTCTTCTAACGTAAGTACTGCTCATAATTTTTCTGCGTCCTTTGTCACTGAAATACAGCTGTTGAGTGAATTTAATTTTGGTTCGTACCGCTCCAGTGCTCTTACTCCACACATGGTAAACTCCAAATTGATCCCCCTCAGTATCAGTGCTTTTGTGAAAGCAATATTGCTGAGCTGTTCAACAAGATATTTTCTGGATATGAAACCGGAGACTTCATTGTGCTGATCACAAGGGTTCTCCCTGGAACCTATCCCTAACCACACATATACATCCCATATCCTCGTAGGCATGGCGTATTTTACAAGTCATTTTAATATCAGCCTTCAGTCTACGCCTAAGTCTGGTAAGTGGGTCTCTTACTTTCAGGTAACTGAATAACTGCACTGAGTAGAAACCTTCTTCATAAGCTGTTAATTCCTCAGCTAGTCCAATTTCCCCGCATTTTATTGAACCCGAAGTTTCATTCCGATGTTCACATGATACGCACGTGTCATCTTGAGCCAGATTAATCCAGCCCACACCATACCATCCCATTTCTTTAAGAACCACTTTAACGCTATCTTCAAATTTACCCCTAGGCCTTCCAACTGGTCTCTCACCTTCAGGTTTCCCCACCAAATCTCTGTATACATTTTGTAGATACATTTTTAGTTTGAAAATTCCTTTTGCGTTCCGCGAATCGTAGTTTTAGAGCTTGTAGGAAATCTGTTGCGGTTATCTGAGGATGGTAGCAGTGTTGACGATGTTCGTAACTGTGTCGTCGACGTAGAATTCTGTAGTGTTTTCTGTGAATCGTAGTGTTTCTACTTATCCCATTAACTTAAATTATATAACTTGTGTTTGCTAAATCACACTCTTCAAAACACACGACCCCCAAAAATATTGGGGTATAAAAAGTATTCCGAAAATCATGCACATCTTGAAGCTACAGTGACAATGGTTTTACTAATCTACTACTACAGTTTTTTTTTAAATACCTACTGTAAATAATGACTATTATATTGTTAGGTTTATGATATATCCAGAGCTTAACCTAGTCATGAACAGCATTAGAATATTGAATAAAAACGAGATATCGTTGAATTTTAGATTTATATATTTTATGGCTTATACAATACAGTTTCCTCGAATAAATATTTTCGTGACCTGAAGATGGCCCAGAGCAGGGGTCGAAACATGTCGTCAGTTTAAAATAACATATAACAAACTTAGTTGTGTTTTGACTCATTAAAAACCCTCTCCTTATTGTATTATTAAACACAACGAGGATGAAGCATCTAAAGAAACGGTGACTAGGTTATGAAATTTCACATCCTCTGTTTTTCTCATGCATTGTTACTTGATATGGCTTGCGGTAAACAAAGATATGAGCACTCCAAGACTGCTTGGCACTGAAGAAGCAGACGTTACGGTCCTTCAAGGCGTCGGCAGAGCGTCACATCTCGTGGCGCTTGGATCTTCAGCAACACCGCTGTAAGAAACTTATTGTCGCATGTGACTGCATTGACTGTGGTCTACTATTCGGGTTACTGGCCACAGTGGCGTACCCAGGAGTTTTGTTCGGGGGGGGGGGGGGGG
>Ga0123352_10006123_pt1 | contig 18339 bp, 14 predicted proteins | sample TergutLab28metaG_FD_89700 | JGI IMG/M metagenome (GOLD analysis project Ga0123352, IMG submission 89700) | Labiotermes labralis P1 segment gut microbial communities from Petit-Saut dam, French Guiana - Lab288 P1 | ecosystem: Host-associated > Arthropoda: Insects > Digestive system > Gut ... | reverse complement strand
GGGGGGGGGGGGGGGCTGTTGCGCCAAAAACAAACAAACTAACTAACAAAAACATACTTTTAGAAAGGCCTAGCAGGATGAGATGAAAATACAATCTTTCTAGAGACATACCGTATTTCGACGCATTCTAACCTCAACATTAGATAGAGGTAAGTGGTCAGCTTCATGTCCCAGCTATTACACCCCGTTACTATTTGAATGAGAGGTTGAAGTGGGCCCCCAGAGCTGGTCTGAAGGCAATTAACAGGAAATAGGTCTATGTGAAGCGTGAGGCTTCTCTCCATTATTGCAAAGATAGTTAAAATTATAAAAGTATGTGCATGTGGCCAGGACAGGAAAAAACTAGAACACGAGAAGAATTTGGAAAGAAAAATGTCACTGAAGGACGCCACTTGGAGGACCTTGAGGCGATCGAAGGAAAATTAAAAATACGAAGAAAATAACATTTGCAAAATTGTCTGGATTAGGTCGGTCACAGATCAGCTGTTAAATACAGGAGGGCACCCATAATTTTTCACAATGGGGGATGGGGAGGGACCGACCCGGAGGCTATATATATATACACATTATTGTAAAATTTATGTTACAAAATTCATACACTAAGTGTACCTGAAATGTAACACTGTTTGCAACTGCGTTTATGTACATATACATATAACTACATGTCCCAAGATTCAATCACAGTGCCCTAGCTTCTTGGTTGTAATGCTATTAATTCATTTTTAAAAATTCCAACGTTCTAGTCGCCAGGCGGATGCAGTGGTTGATTTAGGCCGAAAGGAAAATCATGTAAACTTTTGGTATCATCGTGTCTACAAAAGTTTTTAAACATTTTTGTTGTGGGGGATTTGGTGGGGCGGGGCTGTAGCCCGGCAACCCCCACTTAGGTGCGCACCTGGTTAAATAATTTATTCAAATTAATTTTCTTGTAATAAGACTGTGGAACACCAAAAATTCCAGAGGAAATAAATAAAACAGGAATAATTTCGTCACTATTCAGCAGGAAAAAATGCTAACTAATAAATGTAAAAATCCATTCGTGGCAAGACTGCTGTACGTGACGGCATCTGTCAGTTGGCATCCAGTAGGTACAGTACATAACCCACAAACCTCACAATAAGAAGCATTAAACTGCTGGTGCAATACTGTGTCAATTGGCATTGGAATCTCGCTTCAGAACACCGATTTTTTTAATCTTTATAACAAGATTTACGGGAAGAAACGAAGTGCTCACACGTGATTTTATTGCACGTGGAAAAAATAAAAATGTCGCTTGAGAGGAACTAAAGGGGAAGAAAACTAAAATTAAATTTGATCTGCAGAAAATAATTTCCGATAACACGGAGTTGTTTGAATGGGTTACAGACCTGTTGGGGCATTATATTTATGTTTGTACAGTTCTTTAAGTGTTTTCATAAGGCTGAGTTACGAGTGTATAGACGTAAATTTAAAAATTCTGTTCCCTCGAACAATGCTTCATTTCCTTTTTCCGGTCGCCTTACCATTTCTGTTTTTCCCCCAGCAATAATAAAATTATTTGTTTCCTCAAACAATGTACCAGAATTCTATTTCATTCTAAGCATGGCAGACATTACTGAAATAAATTGGACGTCTCGCAAAGAGCTGCGTCCACACGTCACTCCCGTATCTAACATGACGAGACACTCAATACAGAAGCAGAACAGCAGACGTCAAACCATCTCCGCAATGTAGCTGTCTGTGCCCACTCGTTCAGAGGGCTGACAAACAGTAGCCAACATGTATAAATAAGAGCCAAGTTCTGTTGCGTTTTCTATATAAAGGTGTTGGGCGGATATCAAACCTCTTCCGACCATGTGTCCTGTGTACGTTCGATATATTTAGTAGCGTCAGGAAAGAATTTGGGCGGCAGAATACGCTTCCAAACGTCGTAGTCCCAATCCAGCACAGGACGCTTCTCTGCTGCTCACTTGTACAAAAGAGTCACCAGCAAATGCAAAGACGTTCTTACGTCTAAGTGTTGCGATTTGAAGACGAAAGGAGGAAATAAATGTATAAATATAGCATTCTTCTAATCGGTATATATCAGTCCTATTACAGGCTCGAGGTGCCCGGATGGTTCCAGGAAGTTAAGGTTCCCAGATTACGTGACAGTGGCCTGTGATGGTGGTAAGGTTGTCAGCCTTACGCACCGGCCGCATTTTACCCCCAGGAAATATTCCTGGTACTAATTTCTGTTAGAGGCTGAGTCGACCCCAGGGCCACAGTGCGATCGGAAGGATTATGTCAATGACAAATTCCAATGACACCACCAGGAGTCGAACCACCGACCTTCCGATTTGTAGCACAGCACCTTAACCACTGTGCTACTGCGGTCCCCCCTTATTGTCGGTAGCACACAAAAATAAGTGAGTATTCCTAGGACCCACGGGACGTTTCAGTGTGTTGGGAAAAAGAAGTATTCCTTACGCTGAGAAGAGAACTCCGAATTTCTTGGTTATTACGCAAATAACAGTGGTAATTCCTTGTCCGAAACTTCCGTAAAAAATTACCATTACTCACTGCGTAATAACTCAGACCATCGCAGCTCCCATCTACTTCACGGCGGAAACTCTCTTCCAGTGTTCTTGATGGCGTTGGGAATTAAACCGCTGGTCTCTGACCTGTAGCCTTGTCATTGTAATGAAGTATTCTGGCCTCGAAACAGCCATCACTGATCATAATGCCTGAGCTAATGTTTCAGTTTATTTAATTTTGCTGGAATAACTTATCGGGGACGTCAGCATAACGATAGAGTCTGGATTATTAATTGAGAAATTGTTAGAGCCCAGTACCGGATGAATTGTCGACTATCTTGCCAAACGTTTTTAAACCTCCAGAAAAAGGCTGGAATAATACAGCGGAACACAACTGCAGTGCGATTTGCCGTTCTTACGCAGGTGGGTATGATGGTACCCGAGAAACCACCGAAACCATCTGCCCAAAAAAAGAACTCTATCCGGACATAGCCATATGAGTTAACATTACGTCTTAATTACAGGGAGACAGCACTTTGGAAACTTCGTACGACAAAATATACAACGGATTCGGCAGAAATGGTAAAACAGAAAGAAAACAATAAGCAACAGAATCGACAGAAATGATAAGAAAGCCAAATATTTCAACATATTTTCTAAATACGTTTTCAGCAATTTATTAAACCTCATTCGACTTCTTATTCATTTATAATCTATAAAATTCACAACACAGAATGCTCATTACATTATTATAAGACAAGGATATATTTCCTTTGTGGTTCTTTATGTGCAACTGACAGAAAATCCAACAAATAAATATTTCAGATCCTCAGCATTTCTGCATATTGCTTTGCGCACAGGTTTTGAATTCTGCGCAAAGTATGGTTTGTGCAATACTGTACAGTAAGGAGCAAATTGATTCGACCCAAAACTTTCACGTCGGCAGAAGGAAATCTGTTGTAATTGTTTATAATGCCGTAATGTTTTTCACCCATTTAGGACATCCTATTTTTTGCTTTTTCTTAGTAATCGATTGACACATTTCATGAGTGACTACAAAAAGACTGTACTCTCCACAATTCATTGTTTCGGCGCTTGTCGCAAGTAACGAGTTCGACACTGCATATGAAACAAACCGAACTTACTTAATGTCAGAAACTGATTCAACATCTTTAAATAACCTAAGAAATAAAAATTTGCTAACCCGATTTTCTTCTAGAAGTGATTTATTTTCGTAAATCTCTCTGTAAGTTTTTCCTTGGATTGCGAAAGTGGAAGATTTTACGGGCATAACTTGCTAAAAGCAATGGTAACAATAGGCCAAAGTTAAGTTATCACGGCATAGGGCGTCCTCAGGTTGCTGGATTAACATGGTCTATAGACAGTGCGAATAGCTATGATAAGTTGATAAACAAAAGCCGACAACAAACAAGGGATGATCCTCCAGCTTGAGGACTGGGTGGTGGGTTAAAAATCCTGAGCAATAATACGCAAGGGTTGGTTCTTTCAAACACATAAATAACGAGGTTTTATCCATAGTACTATCACTTCCGAGGATGTCAAAGTTGATATATAAATCTATACACGGGTGCAATTAAAGTGGTTCACTCTCTCTTTGGGATGGACAGTTCTCACGCTGTTGATACAGAAGATGACCACCAGCCACTGAAGTAGGTGTAAATATGTTAAACAGGCAATCGCAGACATCCGACAAAGGGGTGGTATTGCAGCCTTATAAGTTGAAACTGGCCCAACATAAAGAAAAAAAATTGATAGTGGAAATACGTACATTGTAACGGAAAGAGCGTGACAAAGGCGTGATGCTGAGTACAGTCACACCTCGTTTCTCGCGGGTTCGTAAATTGCTGTTTCGAAATTTCGTCGTGTCGCCCGAATAATTAAAAAAAAAAACTCCCTGAAATTTCCAGAACATTCTAGAAGGTACTAGAAGCTTCGGGTGTAATTGGGGCATTAAAATTATCCGACAACTCAAACAGGTCTTCGAGACATACCGCATGGTGTTCAAGGGGATGAAGGGGAAAAACGATACAGCCCCGCATCACATTGTTTCTGCACAGAAATGAACTCGGAGCAGCGAAAGTGAAACACCCGCAAAATAATGATAAAATTACGTAAAAAATACATTGCAAAGGCGTTTCATTTTACTTCATCAATATATTGTGTTTAAAATACTAAAAGGGATTTAAGCGTAAAAACAAACACTACAACACATTATTACAAAGACTGACACTAAAAAACTCTATATATTTATTTTGGGGATGAGGCTGACAATTATTCATGGTTTTTTTTCTTTCCGCGAAGGGTCTGCTACCTAACCCCTGCGAGTAGCGAAGGGTGACTATAAAAAAACAAACACGATTCTCAGCGTTACTTGGAGAAGACCATTGTGATAAAAGAAATGTACCCTCGGGAGCTATAAACAGAAACAATTTTATGCACTTTAGCAGATATCAGCATCTGAAAGAGGGCACTTCTTTAAGCGATTTGTAATAACTACGTACATTCCTAATGGGCCGGGAAAGCGCAGTCGGTATAGCGACTAGCTACGGGCTGGACGGGCCGGGGATCAAATCCCGGTGGGGGCGAGATTTTCCGTACCCGTCCAGACCGGCACTGGGGCTTATCCAGCCTCCTATACAGTGGGTACCGGGTCTTTCCGGGTGTAAAGCGGTCGAGGCGCGGCGTTGTCCACCCAACCCTATCTAGCGCCGAAGTTAAAGAAAGAGTAGAGATATACTTCTACTCCCCATATGGGCCTTCGTGGCCTCTTCCAGGGTGAACTTTAACTTCACCTTTACCTTTTACGTTCATTCCGTCACTTATTTGCACAGTAACTCGTGTTTTGCCTCTATAAAACTGTAACTGTTGCAGTTCAATTGATACCAACAACGTTTGTTTCTCTAGCAACAACAACAACAACAATAGCCTACTTACTCTTAAAACAGAAATTAGGTGGGTTTGGTCTCTTGAAATAATTCTTTATATAATTTCAATAGATTTGCGCTTTCAAGTGTATTTTCAGTAAAGTTCTTCCCCGTACTTTAATAATGTAACGTAGTTGAAACAAGCACAAACTCGATGAATGCAACAGACGTAGAGCACGTAATCAAGTTTCAGACGACGAACAGTTCTTACAATATCGTTTCGAGTGCGTTCAGGAATAAGGACGGCATTTCAACGCACAATATGATTACTTTGTATTAAATGTTACAAAGTCTTAGATGCTTTTTGGCGTTACAACGTCGCTTGTAAGAGAAGCTGCTTATTGTCGTGAAGAATTTGTAGAAGTTTGCAGAAAAGTTATTTTCAATCAAACCACAATTCGCCCTGTTGACAGCACGCTTGAAATTACAACAGAACACTAAAAGTTTTATTGTAAGTTTAAATGTATTTTTCAGTCATTCCATTTACAGTTTAAGATAAATTTATCATATAGTAAATATATAATTAATTTTGAGACAAATATTTGTCAGTCCTCTTGTAAAACCTTCATGGGACTTTTCGTGATAATTCTTTTCCAAAGATCTTCAAATGTAATCAGGTTTCACTGTCTTGGGAAATATCTGCGTGGATCGCAGCTGTAGTACACAGAAAACGAACTGCGACAACATAAGGTTATTCTAGGTTGAAGAAATCCAACGTGATGCAACAGAATGCAGACAGTTATTTACTGCTAAATGTTTCGGGCGTCCATCGCGCCCGTCATCAGGAGTACATAAAACTGTAGTTGCAGTCTCTGGTAAAGATCATACTATCTGGGAAGCAAGCTTCCTCAAACGTGACCAAACTCTTCACGTTTGAGGAAGCTTGCTCCCCAGGTAGTATGATTTGTACCAGAGACTACAACTACAGTTTTATGTACTCCTGATGATGGGCGCGATGGACGCCCAAATATGTATAGTAATTTAGCAGTAAATAAATATCTGGATTCTGTTGCATCTCACTTCCTCAACCTAGAATTACGATGCACGGAAACATGAATATAAAAAAACAAGGTTATTCTTTCCAGTGCTGGACAGAAGAAACTTGATCTTTTAAATTGTCCAATACCATTGACTGTGACTGCAAAATAATTTATTACCAAGAGGCTGAATTGAATACCAAGAACACAAAATGAGGATAGGAAATGGTACCGAGACTTGCTGACCAAATCGATCAGATGGTTTCAAGTTACAAAGAGCTAGACTTATTTCTCTTAACTGAGCCCAAATTAAACTGTCGGGTTATTAGTGGGCATACGAGCCATCCCGAATTAGGAAAAAATATACATCTTAAAGTACACCGAGAATTACCTTTCAACCTAGATTTAAATCAAAATAAACGTTATATGCAAAATAAGTTCTCGTAAAATATGACACCATTCGGTTCAGCAGCGTCAAACACACTTCGGAGGAAGTACAAGTTTCTGCATCTTGAGTGTAGAAGTCCACTGTCACATCCTCAAAACGGTGGCACAACTCTCAACCGAAAAGTTTTATTTATCAATGTAACTTCATTGCCCAAAAGAACGTATTGTGATTCTTACCGCTGGGATAACCTCAGTTCTTACAAATACTGTAAGCCGTAGTAACCCCCACACCCTCTTACACACACACACATCGGCAAAATGCGGCTCAACTACTTTTGCAAAGCCGACCGAAATCTAATTTCAGAAACACGAGAGAGAAAAATGTATGAAATTAGACGAATTATTTTATCCTCATTCATAAAGAATGCTGTAGCACACTCTTTCTTGAGAAGCCAGTAATTGCTTACGTTGTCAACAAAATCACCTACTTTCTTGGAACTCGATATTTTATCATGTTAACAACTGTATACTATTGAACTTTATTCTACGCCCGTTAAGCCCACCCATATAACCATGAACTATTGCCTTAAAATTCATTTTAGTATTATCATGCTATGCATGAGCCTAGAATGACGCACTTCATGAATGTTCTTCATCTGTATTATGCATCTTTAAAGTTTTCCGTAACATGGTGGGCGGTCAGAAAGTGACTATGGCCGTCTTGTAGCCCCATAAGCAGATGTCGGCAGAAGTGAGGTCGGGAGATCGCGGAGGCCATAAAATCAACCCCCTCCGTCCTATCCACCAATCTCTACAGTGAAAGTCCTAAAATTGCTTTACTCAGCTCGCAACATTAGCAGCAACTCCACGATGTATACACATGCATAATACAGCCTTTTACATAGCCAAAAATAGCCTCAGATTACGTTCAGCAGTTGAGGCCTGCGACCGTTAGTGCACATTGCTACTACAGTGGCCATAGCCATGTGCTTCTTGGAACCTTCTGATTTGTTTTTAAGAGCTGGACACGATTTTTATAATATTTATTGAGTTCTTTGAAATATAAAAAATGTAAAGAGATCCCGTTACAGGCCCGGTGTGGCCCAGAGGGTGGGTAGAGGTATAGTTCTACTCTCCCATGACCGCGGCACTAGAAGGGGGTGAGTGGTAAGCAGCACGCCCCGGCCTCACTCTACCCCCGGGAAAGACCCGTTACCCATTGCACAGGAGGCTGGGTGGGCCCCAGGGCCGGTCTGGACGGGCGGAAAATCTCGTCCACGCCGGGATTCGATCCCGGACCGTCCAGCCCGCAGTCAGTCGCTATACCGACTGAGCAACCCGGCCCATACTTTGAGGTATTCTTTTATTTTTTTTAAAAAAAAAACCTCAAAATATTAAGAAAATACAATGATCATAAATAAGAAATTACGAATTGTTAATCAGTTGAGAATGTATATAAACTAAAAACCTTCTTCTACAAGTGTGTGCAAACGGGACACAATTCACTGGCTTCGCTTTTGTTAGGTCATGAACTCTTCGTGTTAATCAACTCTACGAACTAATATATCTTGCAGCAACGAGCGTCGAAAACAAACGGCTGGGACATCTGTTACATTGCTGATAAACATGAGTGTTATTTCGTACGAAAGGAGTTTACAGCGTTATGTAACTTCCCTAATTACTGCTAGGAGGCTCTGGGTCAATGAAAATGGACGGCACGCAAACCGACAGCTAAATAATTCACCCCTCTGAGTCAGAGAACAAAGGAGAAAGATAGGAGGGCTTTAAACACAACATTTGTCATTCCTTCCCATTCCAAACCTGGCTCTTTCTGATATTGATTTTTAAATTCAAATCACGGATGTGTTGATTTCCTTCCGTGAACAACTATCCAATTCTTGAGGTAGCCGCTGACGGACATCATTCTTCAGAACTCTGACTTTGTGCCTAATGTTAATGGCATTGCGAGTAGACGCTGAGAAGGTCTGTGAACATATTCCGACCACGCAGGTGTTTTGTGTAAGAACGTTTAGTGAACTCCGAATTAAATTGGCAGTTTGGAAAACAAAGCTCTGTTTCTTCCCCTACAGCGTATTCTAAAAATGCTATTATATTTTCTGCACATTCTACTGTATTTCCTAAAAGTTTTAGTGTATTTTCTGGAAGTTGTGCTGCACATACTATGAGTTGTACTGCACATACTGTGAGTTGTACTGCACATAATGTGAGTTGTGCTGCACATACTGTGAGTTATACTGCACATACTTTGAGTCGTGCTGCACATACTGTGAGTCGTGTTGCACATACTGTGAGTTGTACTGTACATACTGTGAATTGCACTGCATACACTGTAATTTGTACAACAATTAGGACTGACGACATAGGGAATTTTATTCATTTTTTTCGGGCCAATACTGGAACAGTACCTTTAAATTGGTCTAAATTTTGATTACCATTCTTGCTCATTTCCAGGTCCCATTTCAAATGACAGCGTATAAAATTTTAAGATTAATTAAACAATCGCTTTAAAGTGAGAATTAATCGTTTCAAAACTTACTAAAATTTTCCGCTGTCTCTATATGGTAACATCAGTGGTAAGCCGAAATACGTAAGACCCTGTGCCTTACCTGATCTACCATCCACTGACCGTCCACCTAATTCGCCAATGTGTAACAGCATTTCAAACATACCCACTGAATAACCTTCGAATTAATCCGTAGTAACAAGTGAAGGTATGCGTAAGTAAATCTTCCATGCCGTTAAGAAGTAACAGCAAAATTTCACTGATGATGGCAGAAATCCGGCTTACAACCCGAACAGAATTTTCAATGCCGCGACCCTAGCAACAGCTGCACGTCGAATGTGGGACACGAATACAAATTAACTGCCACTGACTAGGATACGTCAGGCGAATACACTGGAAGTATGAAAGTACAATACGCAAGGCCATTGTCCAAAGAATTCCAGCAACTAACATCCACTCACCACTTCATATCTTACGTCGCCGCCTGTCACACAAAGTTAGGTTTGATTTCAGGCTTCCGCCGCGAAGCACAGGAGAACGGGACCGATAGGATGTCCCAAATGCTCGGCAACATATTACAAGGTTGTTCAAATATGAATGGGACTGGTTTTTTTTTTTTAAACCCATAATTGCTCATCACTCTAGCAACTCCCAGACAGGACTGAACAGGTTCTAACCCGAGCAGGAGGGAGGGTGGAGGTTGTGGCTTCACTCTCTCAAGGTCGCACAGCTGCTGTGCATTGCGGCTTGTTTACACACAAATCAGTCCCGGTCATATTTGAACCACCTTGTACTACCACACGCTGCGTAATAGCCCACGAGATTGTAGATCTCAAATATAAGTCTGATTCTCAAAAGTTTCGTATGTGATATGCTGTGAACGCCACAGTACTCAAAACACACTGTGGGGGCGCACTCCTTGAAACCACGTAAAGCAATTTTCTTATCTATTTCGTGGGTGCATACGGTGTGGCATTGTGAACAGTCGGCTGACTGATAAAACATTCGCTTTACAGGCAGTGGCGTTGCTAGGTTTTTTGGCGCCCGGGGCGAATAAACAGAACGTGCGGCCTACAATAAACTACACAATTTAAAAAATCACAAACATTTATTGAGTTTCCTTTTACTTAGCTCATAATTTAAAATTCATTTAGCGCAAAAAAAAATTGTTTTTACATTTGCAATATTCATTTTGCCACCACCCCTTCTTCCGTGCGGGGAAGCCACGCCACACGCCCCTGTCCGCCTTAACTATAGCCCTGCTTACAAGTGACTTATCTACAGTTTTGCAGACCTACCTCACCAGTTCGACGATGTGCATCTGCACTCGCAACCCGAAGGATCGCCTCTCTGTTTCAGGCGTCCAATAAAAGGAGTTTCAATCTTCGCTTTTCTGGTCATTGAATCGGTCACGGGAACCCCCTGCTCCACACTTCAACAGTCTAGAATTTTATGTGTGAGGTACAGTACATGAGAAAGTTTGTAGCCAGGAAGAGTGGAAACAAGAGGCGCATTGCTACTTTGTATTCTGAATGTAGCACATGTATTAAGAACAATTTCGAACCGATGCCCACTATACGCCAGATTACGCACACACGTGCCAACGTGTGTGGACCTAACATGGTTGAAGATGGTCATTTATACATTCCTTTAAATTGAGGTACGCAAATATTCTGTTTAAGTACCTGTTCGCTTGTTCTTTTTTTTTTAACTTTAAGAAATTATAATTGCGCAGCCACTGAGCATGGGACCTAACATATAATATATCTGACTGAAAATTACCACAAGATTAAGGTCCTTAAGTTAAGACATCAAGTTGTGCATTGCTCTGCATATGGTCCATTTTTAATTCACCTAAAAAACTACAAATTTGATCTGGTAAAGTTGCGATTGAAGGTCGCTGGTTCGATCCCAGCTGGTGTCGTTGGAATTGTTCATTGACATAAAAACCTTCCGATCGCACTATGGCCTTGCGGTCGACTCAGCCACTAACAGAAATGAGTACCAGGAGCATTTCCTGGGGGTAAAGGCGGCCGGTCGTAAGCCTGACAACCTTACCACCATCCTGGGTCGTTGTCATGATATCTGGGAACCTTAACTTCCTGGAACCCTCTGGGCCACTCCAGGCCTGTAACGGGACTGCTTTACCTTTAAAGCTGCGATCATACAGTCAGGCTGTAAGCTAGTCTAATGAAGAACAAAGAAACGTTTTAAGTAAGAAGGTATTAAGACGTGCTGCCAAGTTCCATTCCAATCCTGTGCCTCTCTGTGTGCTTGCTTTTGGATGCAAAGTCAGCAAGAAAGAAGACGAAGTAACAGATCCAAGAGTCTTCTTGCGTTATCTGTCTGCAGAGGAATTGTATTTCACATGCATGCGATGACGTGAAAACGTACGCTGCTGACACGAACACTGTGCACATAGCTTGGTCACTTTCCTGATATTTAGAGGTGCATTTTCAATAGCAGTGTTTAACGTAGCATCAAATCTGATGGGATAAGATTATGAAATGTAAGTGGGGAAGTATCTGTAAGAAAACGGTCTGAATCTATTTCAAGACATACGCAATTTACTGAGAAACTGAAGACATCCTTAACAGTGCCACTCTACCTAGTACAATGTTTAGCCTTGTAAAGCCTACCAGTTACGTGATGCACCAGTAAGTTTAACATTCAACAACTGTACGATCTGCCCACACTGTCTTTATGTGTATTGTATTTATGTCAGAACAAACAGCGACTTGTGCCACTTACATCATAAACTGATTGGTTTTTATAGCCGAGATGAAAAGTGTTTACTGCGCGGTACGAACTGGATCTTTAAATAAAGCAGTCTGCGCTTCGTAAATCACAGAAGAAGCTGACACAACTGAAGAGGTTATACTGGGTAACAATGAAGTAAAGCCATCACTGGTGGCGAGGTTGTATGAAGTTAAAAGAAGAAAGCTGTAGTCTAACCTTGGGGTAAACAAATTTTAAAAAAAATCGATGAGCTATCTTGAAATTATAGGCGCCGGGAAGGTTATATGCAGCAAGTACTACACCAGGCCTGTTCAACCGTTTCTATAATGAAGGATCCTTCGGCGAAAATTGGTCTCCATGCGGACAACATGAAATTCATTGCACATAATGAAGAATGGATAATTACACGAATAATTAGGCCTATACGTATAATTTTACCTGCATATATATGTCTATACATCATGTGCAATAAAAACATACCAAAGATAATATGAAACATGTAGTGAAAAATGAAATTCACAACCACCGCTCTAGTGCTGCTTTTTTTCCACCTTTTTCACACAATAACTTAGTAATGCAATATATGTTTCCGTACAAAAACAGCTTGCACGTTTTCAAAATTACTTCTGCCTTCTCTCTAGGTTTTGCCACGAAAAAGTTTAAATGGCGTTTTCTCATTTGAAACGTCTCCGCGGGCAACATACAAAGTCGCCTGTGAGCTAGAGCTGTAGCGGCCATTTTCCACACTGAGAAACCAGTCACATTAGGTGGCACGGTAAAAAATGTAATTCCTTGGACGACCTAGTGCCCGTAGTCTGTACACACCTGGTATAACCGAAAGTATTACCTTAGCATTATCCTTAAGGAAATCCTGAAAATATTGGAATATCCGAAAAATAGGCCGAGTTTCAATAGCGTCCCTCCCAAGCACTGCAAGCGTAGGGCTTTACCTTACAATAAACTGTTCTGTAAAGACTGTAAGGCAAGAAACATGTAACTTGTAAGGGACTTAAATGTGGATCCTTTCGTACAAGTACAACATTACGAACTTACGATGTCTATGAGTCCGAATATATTGGGTGTAAACATATCACAATTTCTGAGCTGTTACTGAACCTGTGCAGATATACGGTAGCCATTGTTACAGTCCTGAGACCTCTTGTATGGCCGGGATAGCGCAGTCAGTACAGCGACTCGCTACGGGCTGTACGGCCCGGGGATCCAATTCCGATGCAGGCGAGGTTTTCTGCACCCGTCCAGACCGGTCCTGGAGCCCGCCCGACCTCATATACAATAGGTATCGGGTCATTCCCGAAGGTAAAGCGGCCAGGGAGTGGCGTTACCCACCCACCCTCGTCTAGCGTCAAGGTTAAAGAAAGAGGCGAGCTATGCCTCTACACCCTCTCTGCGCCTTCAAAGCAGGGTATATGGTGAAATTTACCTTTTAACTTTGACGGTGTAAAGGACAAATCTTCAGCTCAAGGGAAAAGCTTAGCAGCTTAATAACTTCAAGGCAGAAACATATAAACAAGGAAAACTGCTTGTTCGGCAACGGAACTTCTGAATGGATCATCCAGTACAAGGGTGTGGGCGGAATTAGAGGAGCAAAACAATACTGTCGCCTGGAGTGGAGTGCAGCTGTAACTTGTTAAGCAAGTTGAGGCATTAATTTCTTATTGCGTTTATCGCTCTGTTCTCAGCAGAAATTGGATTAAATTAAAAGATTGGAAGGATGTAAAATACGGGAATTTCTGGACTGCGTGCGGAGTTGTAGGCTTCTCAGAAAGGACTATGCCCCGTGTATTTAGTTAGTTAATTAATTAGATTATTTCTACAAATTATGTATGCGTTATTGCTAACAAACCAATGATTAAGCCCACACACACACACACACACACTACGACAGCCACTGCATGCTCTTCCACAGAGTACGGATTCGACCAAACTTTAATTAGACCATGTACTGCAACCAGTATTAAAAACGGCTACACCAATTCACGAACCATTCGTTAGAAAATACTGTATCACAAGAACTAACACAGACTATTGTAGGCCTGTATGTCCTAACCCCTATTAGAGTGATACATTCAAGGGGATGTCACCAAAATGTCACAACGAACTGCCATCGATTTTTTTATTCCGCTGTTTGTCCCACCCGGACGCGTTGTACAGCAAATGCCAGTTATTAAAAGTGCATGCGCTATTCACATGCCCTCCCGTTACACGCAAATTCCGTTATTACAAGTTGTAATTATTAATAATTATAAATATAAATTAAGTAAGAGTAAATTTAAAATACTGAAATATCAGTACAAAGATCGTGAGGATTGCCCATTGGTTGCTCTTGATATCGTGTCATGCATAAGTTATGTGTGGCGGAAATGTAGAAGTGTATGTGCAAGAAAAGCGAGTGTTACTCAGTGCATAATTGTAAGGTACGTGTGTTGCATCATACTTGTGCAATTTTTTCTGAACTCGTTTTTCTGTAGACATAATAACACACGAATTTTGCGAGGTACGTAACTATGTCCTTGGTTTAATGAAAATAATTTATGACCCATTGTGTTCAGGCGTGTGAAATTCTGTACGGAAACCGCAACCTTTTCTACAAGCTTGGAAAGAAACAAACACGCGCACAGTATGTAACTGGGCGATACTGTTTGAAGAAGCGTCAAGTAAACGACAGATACCCTTGTCAGCAAATTAAGCCTTTGACGCTTAACGACCCATATTGGGGTCGTACCGCACCGCTAACCTCTAAACGTTGCATTTTACATATTTATTCAACAAATAGAGGTACTGAATATTTTAAACATGGTGTATACTCTATTTTTTCTCTTCAAAATGCAGTTTATTTCATAATTCTAACTTATTTGGTTCCTGTATTATTCATCTTTTATATACAGAGTGTGCTGAAATTAAAAAAATAATTCCGGCGCCAAAAGTTTAAAATAATGCAGTTTTGCATCCCTACTCCAACGAATCTGCTCGTATGGATTCTTTGTTCTTATGGCAGAATTTAAAAATAACAGGACTAAGAAGTATTTCTTTAAATAAGATGATACATATAATTATCACAGTTCTATATAAGATAAAAATGTCCACGACGATTTCTTCCGTTATTTACAAATTAGGTGTTAGGAAGCGTCCTGACGTTCAACATAACTTGTACATTACAGGCCTAACACATAGTTCACATACAGCAGCAGGAAGCGCCTTTCAAAACTGTATGTTCTAAATTTTCCAGTTTCAAGAACATAAACTGAGAACTATCCACAAATTCTACACTTGCAACAGCCTAAGAATCGAGATGTATTTAAGGTTTCCCCCTTTTACCTGTGCCTGAAAAGAGATAGCAGGGTTGCTTCTTGAAGTACGTCGTTGAAATAAGAAACTGTCCTTACAACCAAAGCAGATTTCCGTATATGGCAGCGAATACTTGACGACCAATTTCCAGTGTTTCATACATCTATCTACTTCGTGCTCAGTACACAACACGCTTTCCGAAGTGCCTGACAAATTACAGATTTACCAAACATCAAGGTGAATACCGGTGCAGAGGTTACAGTTAACTGAGTCTCCATTTATACAGTAGTCCACTTTATCATTGTAATAATTCAGAATGTGTGAAAATGTCGATAAATACTGGTCGCCTACATTCTGAGTTCAAACCGGTTTAGTATAAAAGGTTAGAAAAACAATTACTCAAATTGGGCAAATATCCACGAAGAAAACATTTCCTGTTCAAGTGTAACGTGTTTTGCATATGAAAATAAATGTCAGTAAAGGAATGTCAGTTACGTGTAGAGCTTTGTTTATTACTAACATAAAACACTATTTGTCAGTCGCATCAAAAGTGTCCTTGTTTTCGTCTCTATACTCTCTTTCAAAGAACGTTATGCAAAACAATTCGGAAACAGTCCAATTCAGTGTTTTGATAACTACAAATGGGCGATATCGACCGGCGCCTTACATAAATATTACTTCTAGAATTAATATAGCCCTGACATCACTCCAAATCCAAGCTCTAGCTTAACCACGAAAACAAGGCGTGTTACATAAAATCAGAGATATCTTAAGGCGTATAATTAAGTAAATAATGGTTCTTTATTATAACGGGCTTTTAGTGAGTACGAGATGAGGCAGAAGAACAGGGCGCTGTTCCCATCAAGTTGGGCCGGTCTAGATGCCTAAGCCTGCCTCATGGTTTCTCTTCCTACAGCCTTGACTAGTTCTATGCCTCACCTACTGCCCTGCCAAGAATCTGGCTCCCTGGTTGATACTACCCTGAATTCACAAACGATATAAATCTCTTGCGCTCAGCATTTGCATTACATAGAACTTCTGTGTTTGTGTCATTTCACCATTTAACACAACAATTCAAAATAAATCTCTTTGGCTTAGGCAGTCTTTCTCGTGCATCGAGCTAATGCCATTCCTTCATATAAGAATTATTTTGTTTGTATATCCATAATAGAGTTGTATATCCATTAAGAGTTTCCAAAAACTGCACAGAAAGCTGTGTCCAGCGCAATAGATCACAAAATTTACTTTTTCCAGTTTCAGAAGTATCTGGCACAGCGAACTGATATACATTTACGGGACCACGTCTGTTAGTCAATTACAGACCAGAAGGTAACAGGTTCATATTCACCTACATCTAAGTACCGTGTAATACAGCTACAAAAAAAAGGCAGTGACGTAAAACTCCACAAATTCTGGAACTTGAAACCAGATTGAGCTGAATCGTATGATTCAAATTCTGATCGCTGTAACACCTGGTGCCTTCTCGATACGAATCTGGAGACGTCCGGCAGTCGGTTTGGACAACGGGGCGAAGAATAATGTGAACTGACGACTGATTTACTGAAGAGACGCCCTGTGATTGACTATGAAGTGCCCTTCCAGTCATACCTTATCCCCGTCCATCTCACCCTCTTCCTATCTATTTTCCACTTGGCTTGAGATTTCACTCTCCTTCTGCAAGTTCCTCGATCAATATCTCTCTAATTGCGTCTTGGCCCGAAATTCAAAGTTAAGTTCTGATAAGAGAGGCCAGGAGACAGAATCAGTGTGTCGTCCATGGCAAGGGGAGGTTGCGTATTTACTTTGATATTGAGTTCTGCCAGCGATATTCAAGTGTCGTTTCCATTTATCTCTGTTTGTATGGCACGGAACTGTCAAATGGTTGGTTTGGGCACGGTTTCGCTGAAACGATTTTGTGTTACAGTGATCCTTTTCTTATGATGTTTTAGCATTTAATAAATACTGATATTGTTCTTTTAAATTGTTCTTGTATGGAATTATAAGCATTGCACTCACCCTTCGACCTCCACAGGCTAACCGAGAAAAATATTAGTTAGGAAAGGGTTAGCGACTATTAAGTAAGCGCTGCAGTAGAAGAGTTATTTCTTCCGGGAACCGAACTCCAATCACCCAACTTGAAAGTAGTAACTAGCTATCATTACACAATCACATTCGACTTTATCATTATAATTCGGGATATTATTTTCAATTTATCATCGTAGAGGCCCACAGACTTTTCACTTGTAACGCCACAAAAGCTGAAGGAAAAGAGAACTGTTCAGAAAGAACATGCTAGACGATTTTTGGTGGGTGTGGACGACGTTCTTACATTCAGAGTCCTTGGCACTTGTGAATTTATAAACACGAAGAATTTTTAATGACCGTTGTGTTCCGATTGGCAGTCGCTTAACACAATCCCTTAACACAAGACAAAACATTTGAATTTCTTGGGAAAAAAAAAAGACATTTCCCCTGTTTTGTAACAGCGGAAACCCCAAAGTGTATCAATTTTACAGGATAAGCAAGAAGATGGCTCCGTTTTACGTGTAACAAATGTCTTGAGACGTGGAATATTCCCCACTTATCTTGATTATTCTTGAAGTTGAATTTGTCACCTTTCTACGTATGAGGACCATTAGTTGAATGATTCGCTACACATAAATCAAAGTAGCTAGAAGCGGCAGTTAGACTAATTACACACACCAACAAATGCACATGTACACATTATTTAAGAAATCTAAAATTTACATTAAAACACTTAAAACGCTCCTACATATTTCGATCACACGATCATCCTCACAGAGCATACAGTGTTCTTTGCTAAAGTTATAAAATCAAAACACTCAGTAATTTACTTCGTTACGTTAACTTTGGTGCTGTGGCAGCGTGTCGTGTGTTTGTGTGTGCGTCGTACGCTGTTCAGTGTGAGATGGCTATGGATGTGCGTCGTATGCTGTGTATGGCGT
>Ga0123352_10006121_pt1 | contig 18342 bp, 7 predicted proteins | sample TergutLab28metaG_FD_89700 | JGI IMG/M metagenome (GOLD analysis project Ga0123352, IMG submission 89700) | Labiotermes labralis P1 segment gut microbial communities from Petit-Saut dam, French Guiana - Lab288 P1 | ecosystem: Host-associated > Arthropoda: Insects > Digestive system > Gut ... | reverse complement strand
ACTCTTCGCAACATAACATTACACAACACGGCATGCTGCCACAACACCCAACTGGTACAACGAAATTAATATGTGACTATTTCTAGTGTAACTTTAGCAAGGACGATATAGCTCCCTGATGATGGTCTTAGGACCGAAACATGTCGGAGCGTTTTTAATGTTTTAATGTGTGCATTTTATAAATATTATATATGTGCAGTAAAAGGTAAATCAGTCCCGTTACAGGCCTGAAGTGGTCCAAAGGGTTCCAGGAAGTTAAGGTTCCCAGATTTCATGACAACGGCACAGGATAGTGGTAAGGTTGTCAGCCTTACGCACCGACCGCCTTTACCTCCAGGAAATGCTCCTGGTACTCATTTCTGTTAGAGGCTGAGTCGACCCCAGGGCCATAGTGCGATCGAAGGGATTTTGTATCAATGAAAAATCCCAATGACAGCAGCTGGGATCGAACCAGCGACCTTCCGATTTGTAGCGCAGCACCTTAGCCACTGTACTACCGCGGTCCCCATATATGTGCAGTGATTGGTGTAATAGTTGAGTAACTCGACAACATGTACGGTGTAACAATGAAAATATGTTTGACTGTGGTTTACGTACCTCCAAAATGAAATGTATGAGCTTGTAGGTTAGACACATATGAAAGACTTGTTCAACGCGTTTCAAGTGGCTAAAACAATTTAATTCATACTGTGCTTCAAGTAACGGAACGCTCCTTGTATTTCTTCTCACTATCCTCGCCCAAAATACAGAAAAAAATTGATCAATTTTCGTTCTCAAGCCACGTAATTTCTTTTAGCTGTCCTTTTAATTTTGTTCGTACAACCAAATAACATGTAAGAAACTTCACAAACCGGGAAGGGTTGCAGGTAGCAGATGTTGTTGGAGGGGATCTAAAGGCCTACCTCAAAGCAGCCCTTGCACCAGGCCCGCTCAATCTTTTATGCGGTGCGGGCAGTTTCGGCAAGATTTGGTCTGCCTGCGGGCCACGTGAAATTCAACACAGAATAAACACTGATTAATATTTATAAGTAAAATTACATGTATAATTTTACCTGCGTGTTTTTCTATAAGTCGTGTGCAATAAAACTATAGGAAAGGATAATAAAATTGCAATTTGGAGCACAGCAAGTGTGTCGGTGTTTTTAGAACATTTTTACTGACCGAATGAGTATAGCAATGCATGTCCACACGGAAACAGCTCATCAGTCTTAAAAGTCACTTCCGCGTTCTATCACGGCTTTGCCAGGGAAAGGGTTAACATACTTTTCTAATTTCTAATACCACCGAGGGGCAACTTAACTCTCCGTCGCGGACAACACGTGTCCCGCGAAGTGCGGTTTGGGCGGGTCCGTCCTAGACTGTAGTTACAACCAGCAATCGAGTGATACTAAAAAAATATAATTTTCTCGATGATCCTATTACTTCCTTTCTCTCTCTTATTTGCATTTTTACCTAGGACATTATTTTCAATCAAAGACAACCGAAAAGTCACATAAATCAAGTAACTTTATTTTCAAGCACCTTCCTTTTTCATGATTTTGGACAGCAGACGGGAAGAAGTAAGTCTATGAAGTTAACAGTGCCAACCTTCCGCCGAATCTAACCTGAAGTTCATTTCTTCATGGACGTAATTATATAGTCAATTTACGATGTAATAATACAAAACTCTGTACAACCAGCATTATAATAATTTGAATAAGGACTTGAAGTGTTTGGGAACAATCATCATCCTATAAACAAACGGGTAAATAAGTAGCCATTAGCACAGTAGCATTTCATCTGAAGGACCTGTATATCACCATTAGAGCAACCAAGACGGATCCTACACACACCGTAAAACTTTACTAGTCCCTGCAGGTAAAAGAGGCATCTGAAATAACAAAATTTAAGAATAATGGTTTAGTGGCAATAAAAGTCGGCTTTATGGCTTGCCTCGATACGGAACGAAAGGGGGATAAATATATTTCATGATTTGCGAGATCTGAACTTCTCGCAGCGGTGCTGCTCTACAGCTATGTGTCCTGTACTCTTCAATACAGGAGTACCTGTATTTGCTCAAATTCGTTTTACCTTTGAATCTGACATATATCTATGGAAAAGGCTATCGAGTAATGTGTTTTCATAATAAATATGTTTTAAGATCACTTTTCAAAATTACCCTTTGTTATGTTTAATAAAGATTACTGACACTGCCTGTAGTAACGGAACTAGTGTTTAGTTGCAATTATAGATTCGTAGATCAGCTGAAAAGTCTCTAGTGAAGCGAGGTGGTGTTTTTTAAATTTCTTGAGATTGATAAGGTAAATTATTGGCCAATAATTGGTAAAAAATATATCCTCGATAAAATAACGAATATAAAATAAATGTCCAAATTACTGTATTGCAAACTACATTTTGCTGTGTCACAAAACAGACGACAGAAGAATATAAACGTTGAGTTCGCGGCTGCTACAGGGCCTACTGCAAATCTTAACTCTGTTTAGGTACCATTATATTGCCCTGAAGTAACTGTGACCTGGTAGTTAATCACACTATTATTGTCTGCACACATACCATGTTACAATATTTGTGATAAATTACATTATCTCGTTATCAGTTGTTCGCTTTATACCCGATGTAAAAATACCAACAAAGTACACAGTAATAAGTATATTTACTCTATCCTCATCGCTGCACCGTGCATTTCGTAGAATTATTTAATTATCATACAATAAATGCACTTATATAAAATAACACATTAAAACACTTAAAATCGCTCCGACATGTTTCGATCCCAAGATCATCCTAACGTAACACACGACACACACCATAGCCAGACGCATTCCCAACAACGTACTCTTACACAACACGATACACTGCCACAACACCCTGTTAATATAATGGAATTATTTTGTGAATGTTTTTAAAATGACTTTAGCAAGGAACAACGTAGCTCCCTGAGGATGATCTTTGGATCGAAACATGTCGGAGCGATTTTAAATGTTTTAATGTGTTATTCTATATAAGTGCATTTGTTGGTTGATAATTAAATATATTTACTCTAATTAAGAAATCCGACATGTTTCACTTAGCCGCCATAATTAGTGAACATATATCCTTGTATGAATATTGATAAGGTCCATAAAACTAATGATATATGATCCATAATGATGGACGCTGGTCGGAACACGTACAGTCTCTGAATTAAGAGTAAATTGCCTCCTTGTGGTGTCCTATTGTGGTATTTTCATATCACACATGTATAGGTCCACAATATGTTATAAAATTTCTGTGAAGCTGCTTTCCCAAATCCAGGTACCCACACGTGATCCCAAATCTATTGCACTTTGTGCGTGGGTTTTAAAAGTATATGAAAATCTAAAATACCAAATGTAGTCCTTGTTAAATAATTAATAACGCCATCTGGCGTAGGATGAAATTTTGAATTTAAGCCCACACATCTGGTAACCACGTCTACGATACTTAATATATAATGACACTCCTACGTCCTGTATCAGAGGTATAGCACTGCATGAACTTTATGAAACACTGCAAAACAGTGTCAGAACACAGAGTTGTATAATAACAGATAAAACCGGAAGTTTCTTTAAAATTTTTGAGAACAGAGCCAGGCTGATAGGTAGGTCGGTATGAAAGTAATGCCTCATTATTTTTTGTCATAAACTACAATTACGCTTACAATTAAATTTACATGTATGACGGGCACAACCTTTACAAAGTTTCGATTATTTTTACACGAAGTCTCCTGCATTATCAAAGCTTTTTTTTTTATTTTTGCGTGACACGCTCTACGTCTGTGGCGTAAAACACTTTGTCCGTCGTAGCTCTTCACGCACGTTGATTCAGCTGTTCGTCGTCCAGCAAAACGGCATCCACGAAGTGCATTCTTCAGGGGACCAAAATTTGGAAGTCGGATCGTGCCGAATCGGCAGTGTAAGGAGGATGAGAGAGAAAAGTTCGCCCCACGGTTGCAATCACCTCCCTTGAGCGCAAAGTGGTGTGTGGTGGCGTTGTCATGCTGGAAGAGGATGCGAATTATCTTCCTGTTTGGTGTAACTATTTGAATTCGTTGGTTTTACTTATTTAACCCCCACACATATCGCTCTGAATTGACTATCTGCACCTCTCTCCAAGAACCATCCCAAATCAGTACGTCAGATTTATCTTTGGTCTCTGTCGTCGCTGTCGTGGCTGGTCGCCCGCTGCGGGGTTTGCAACCAATGGCAAGAAAATCTAAACAGTTCCAGATTGAAATTAAAAAAGGGGCATCACTGTCGTACCGAACTTCATACAAGAAAGAGAAACTGCCTTCAGATTCGAGTCACAGTCAAGATTTATACGAAGACGCCAGATATTCTAAATTATATGTGAATAAGGATAGCAGGTTTGAATAACAAACGGTATGCCAATATATGGCGAGAAATTTTGCCAGTGAACGGAGGTCTTCTCTCTTCAGAGATAATCAAGTGAACCTGCTTATCCAGCCAGAATAATGTCTCAGTTTCCTCTCATGACGACCCCAAGGCGCTAAGCCAGCATGCCGTGATTCAACGCGCTCACTCATTCCGTCTGTACATGCGCTTTTTGCTGATTTCATTAGTGACGTTAATGGAGAGGATCAGACGACGCAGCCATGCTCAATTTCTCTCCTTACGCGGTATTCAGATGCCAGTGGTATGTTCTGTTTTGGGACAAGGCATTTAATACCCAGTACTTCTAGAAACGTATAATATTAAAAAGCAAACTGATATATTTATATATCAGCTAAGTCAATAAAAAAAACAACAGGAAAGAAATATGACACAAATAGTGTGAATACACTCCAAATCAACGCACTGAAAGAGCAAATAATTACAACATAAAATAATTTTTTCTCACGCAAAATACTCAAACTGCAACGTTCATATTCTCGATACACAACAATAAACTCAACTTTCTTTCTCTCCAGAGTAAAATAGATTGTTTCTTGAAAAAAGAACACACTGTGTTAAATTTCCCACTAACTCGGAAAATGGGACGGCCAAAGAGCGAATTTTTTAAATTATCTGATCGTCCTTCTTAGGCTAATATTTTTATCGTAATTAGTAAACTGCAACATGTATATGTGATAATTTGCTCTTAGTAATTTAAAGCACATTTGCTACTAACATGACCAGTCCTACACAAATATACATTTCCAGTATGATACGAAAATAGACCTTAATGTGCTTAATGTCTTGCTGCTTTAAACCTGAAGGTTGCTTCTACCGTCAAGAGGAATATCTTACATCCGAGAAAGTGAAATGTATTGAGGTGTCGGCAGAGTGTAATAAAACAAACCGTAATTAACAATAAATAAACTTTGTGTCGTAAGAATTTTGCAAATGCGTTTTACAAAATGTCTGACAGGATTCCTGCAGTGACATAAGATTAGAATATCGCGAACGCAGCTCATAAATGAACATATTGTCATTCTTGGAATCGAAGCTGCTTATCCTCGATCATTTATATGCGCCATACATCTGGCGACTTGGAAAAATTATATGTTCATTCTGAGTGATGATCTCTGAATACACTTTTCAGAAACATTATGCAAAAAAAAACAAAGTTAATTATTTTTAATTTAACGACTGACTTTGACTGCATAACACAATTTAAATTTCCGAATACGTGGCTATTTATTTTCAAAATTAAATCGATAACTGCTTATTCTAGACAGAAGTCTGTCGATATATGGTGGCACTTCCTTGCAGTCCACATTAACACGCATGAAACCGATTTAACACCGAGTACCTTGAATGTACCGGAGACATTATTGAAGTGGTCGAGGCAGCTGGCTTTCAAAAGTTGCAGCGACAGTGTTCCATAAGGTACAGTGTTCATAAGGAATGATCCTGTCACAAAATGCATTTGCACTTTCTCACAAAAGAAAACATAGGCCCACTTGTTTTGTACTTGTATGTATATCTTGAATGCAGAAAGAAACTCTAATCTGAAAGATGAGTTCATTAACTGTTAATGAGCAGATTTACTTGGAGGCAAAGTTACATTTTTTCCGGCTACAGTGTCTGTTGGCCTTGCATGTGTGGTGTTATGTTTTGCAGGTACACCTGTTGAAGTCGGGATCACCATGTACGTGCTGAGTATCAGCTCCCTCTCTGAAGTGAAAATGGTACTACACGCCTTTACTGTTCAGCATCCACCATTTTGAAATCATTAGATATTTGTTACATAAATATTTTTTACAATTTTTCTTTTTGAAAAATTATTATTGGTCTATTGGTTTAATGTTATTTTCATTTCAATTTATATTCTTCCCAACCATGTCCTTCCTATTTTTTTCTTGCTCTTCTGTTCAAACCGACCTTTCGCATGTTATTTGTGGGCGTTCAATCATCAAACACACACAAAGCAAACCGGGGTCTTTTTCTCATAAACCGAGTTGTAAACAAAATGCAGTTTTCTCACGAACTATTCAAATCACGTCGCATGAATCACGGACAACACAAAACAAGATTCCATCAATATCTTGCACCTTTTATATTTCTCTGCCTTGAAATACGGGACCTTTCCTCTTTATTTCTTAAGGCCACTTTTTCAAGCTCTGTTGAATAGAAATTGACCCCGATTTTATGAATACGTTTCTATTCCTGTTTATATTCTTTAAGCCGAATGATGTGACCTTACTAGCCAGACTCTGTGGCCGGCCACAACGTAACTCTACATTAGGCGCATGATGACAGATGGCTCTTAAAACGCACTGACTTGACTCGCAGTACGTTCCCTCATAACGCCCATCTCCACTGTATGTTTGTTTGGTTCTTCTGTTGCTGTTAATTATAACTGTGGTCTTTTATCACATACTACTACAAAGATGGCCTGGATTCACATAATCACGCTCTGTTACAGACACGACGGCACGCTCCAGATACCTTCACTGCAAATGTAATGTGCTGTTTTTACCTACTGTAAGTTTCAGCAGGTCGCTTGCTGGGCCCCAACTTTCTCAGCCACTTATTCTAGAGAACTTCTACAGTAATCCTAATTGAGTGCGGGACATCTTTCAATATGTGTCAATGTGTTTTCTGAAGGTCTTCTCGAATAAAATATCGTCAGATTTCTTTAAAAATCTCGTCTGATTGGCTATTTTTATTATTTAATAGGCCTGAAAATTATCCTCTATTCGTGTTTAAATACCACATAATTCTGTTATGGATAATGGTAAAACGATCGACCATATTATGAATCACAACCATAGAAATAATGTTTTTACTTCTTCCAGACAACTGCGTGATTTAAACATTACAGTACGTGGTTTTTAAAGAAGTCAAGCGATATGATTTGCGGTGCGTGTCACCATTAACATGCAGTAGAACTTTTAAAATGTCTCTTCTAAGTATCTACAACAAATGGCTGATACTGTTGGGTCCACACCACTCACTGCTGCTGCGAGCTGTTACGTGTTTGCGTGTGTGCTAGTTCCTTATGTGTATGCAGTCACGCCTATGGTTAATTGTGCTGCTTTGCAGGTCCGCCCGTGGAGGTTGGCGTCACAATGTACGTCCTAAGCATCAGCTCGGTGTCCGAAGTAATGATGGTACTTAAACCCATTTATAAGTCAAAACCATAATGTGTTTTGAAAATGGATGTGATTTTACGAACAAGGTTCATATAAAATACCAAGGATAAGGTCTTATATTAAGTTATAAGATATTAATTACTCTTCCTCCGTATAAACACCCTGTCCTACCCAATGATGGTCAGCGTAACAAATACGCTGTATTTAACATTTTCGAACATAATATTGGGGCTAAATGCTATACAAATCTGCGTCATTTGCACTATGCACTGGATATTCGGAACATGCTAAGAATATCAGCAAAAATTCCGGATAAATTTCAAGAAAAAAAAGTTATTTCTGCTGACCATTTGAAATGGCTTAACTTGAACAACTCTAGGATAACCCACTGTGAAGATGGTCTGTAAGTTTAATTTGTAATACGTATCGAATTAAGCCATTGATATTAAACAGTGGGTATTCATGAGATCGTGTCCCTTCCTGATCCCTGAAACCCGGGTTACGAGACCTCGGAGTCCTCAGCTGTAATGGACCATTCCGTTCCTGTGGCTATCTGTCACAGTTTCCCGGAAATCACACTCAGGCAAAATCGTCTATCGCACTTACCATGGACACACAAATAATTAACAAAATCAACGAGGCTAAAATACACAACACCAACAAAAAAATAATAAAGCGCCTGGTACCATTCTGATGTAGTGCAGGAAAGGCAGGAACTGTAGAACAGAAGATGGGTCCAGGCCAGAGACAAGCCGACAGAAACACTGAGTCTAAGAGAAGACAGAAAAGTAGATAAACTTGCTGAATAGAAACACGAAGAACAACACGAATTTCACTCAGAGTGCTAACTTTGAATGCAGACAACCTGGAGGAGCTTGTCCTTCGCGTTATCGCACTCCCTCACCTTCTATTCTTTAAAAAATTTATCTCATTTTCAATATAACTTGTATATCCATTGTTTTACTCCCAAACTCTATTTATTATTTTAATTAATGACTTCATACCATAGTTGAGCCAACTCTACAAAAGACTGCGTAATCTACCCCCAGGTTTTCTTGCAGTCTGCGATCTTTAATTAATGGTCTAGTAGCCCGCACCTCACAACAGGCGGTCATATAAATATTCTCACACTTTCTGAAGTATTACGATTTCCCCCCATATTGACTTAATTCTCCGCTTAATTTCAGTAATACCTGTAATATGGCCAAATAGACTGGATGCGAAGAAATAGCAGTTACTCTTAATTTTTTTTTAAATTTGAAGGTGATTCGTCCCCTTGTGTTGTTGAACACAGTTTTACCAATATACAGTTATACACTACACCACACATAAGTTGATTGGCTATAACGTCGAACTGTTTAGGCTAAGAACAGGACTAGATACCAGATAATTTACACAAGAAACCTCCAAAAAACAACCAAATACTTCGACATTATTGATTCAAAACTGAAAATATGGAAAAGATAAAACCGTAGTAAGTATCCAAGCTTCTTGCAGTATCCTTAACACCAAATTCAAGATAGGTCTACATACATTGGATCAGAGAAGACTTTTGGGCCTTAAAATAGTATGATGGACGTGCGCACAATATATTTACTGCCGACCATGCTTTTTATAAAAATTATATTTAAAAAAGAGTTGCTTATACAAATTTTAGGTTTTACCTCTATATTATACATTTTTGTAAATAATAGTTGATTAATTGTATTCCTCTGACGTAATTTGTAAAGGAAGAGATCTCCTTCCTAACGACAGTCGTAAGTTTTTACTGAAAGGATCTTGAAAGGGAAGGTCTGATAATGGCTTTTAATTAAGCCGAAACTTGTCGCCTAATCGACTTAAATATGGTGTTGGGTTTGACTGCTTATTGGTACATTTGACTTTTTTCTTTATTCTGAACCAAAAAACATTGAATTCTGTTCACTTATCCTATCTTGTGTAGTCGGTATAGCGACTCGCTACTGACTGGACGGTCCGTGGATCGAATCCCGGTGGGGCGAAATATGCTGCATCCGTCCAGACCGGCCCTGGAACGCACCCCGCCTTCCATAAAACGTATACCGGTTCTCGTTCTGAGGAGAAAGGAGGCCGGGGCGTGGAGTTGACCGTTCAACCCCCCTATTAGGGGTTAAAGAAAGAGTAGAGCTATACCTCTGCTCCCCTTCTGGGCCTTCGCGACCTGTTCCAGGGCGAAATCTACTTTTCTAACCTACACTGTAAGAATCTGGAAACAAAAAAGCGTAATAAAAACATTTCTCAATATTTATTAAAACGCCACAGTAAGGTGCGGTCCCATTATCCGAAAGTTCTCCCATAATATTACACTCTTCACAAGTACACCAAACATCATTACTAGAAAAGAGCGTGATTTCCGGTGTCTTGAGGCAGCCCCACTCAACAAACTAATGGATATTTCTCCCCGACAGCTTCTTGTTTTCCAACGGAACCGTACAGCGTTCCTCATCGACTCTTATCATTGACTGCATGGCACTGCAAGCATCATACTACAGAACCGCTGCGACCCCAACACCATCTCCTTCACGTTAACTTAAAGAACTTTTCTGGACAATAATAATTTTACACGATGAAAGATTTACATGCGAGCGGATCAAAAATTTCCCGTAGAACCAATGTTGTTAATAAATCGCAATAGAAAGAACACATCTGCCTGAAGGAGGAAAGAAATGGAACAGTCACGAGGATTTTTATTCTACACTTCGTAAAGCTGCGTGTGGGAACGCGACCCTATGTTTCATTTCTCTGCATCATACTCTAGGATTTTAGTTTACAAGTTTCGGTATTACGTCACGCATCATTTATTTCAATTTTTTTTAAATGTAGCTTTTCGACTACTACATGGCCGTGAGCATTGCTGTGTCTATCGTCTGAACAACACACATAATCCAGATCATCCGCTGTCTGTCCGCGCAGTAATCATTCTTTCAATACGCAGTGCAGATTCCGTCGGTGCCTTCAGTACATTTCAGTCTGTGTCGATATACTTGAATGCAAAATGCTTTCACGCATCTAAAACATGGCAGAAATGTTAACAAATTTTCTTGAGGCAAAAAACGGACATCGATCTTCCATAAAATATGGTTTCGCTTCTTGTACGTAAATAACAAGAGACTGTGTTGGGTGACGCGAGTGACAAAACAAACAAAAATCTGTTTGACTGTGTTTGTAGTTGTTTGTACTGTTTTATGTGTACATTCAGTTCCATATAAAAATGGAAACCTCTCATAACCCTCCTGGTTTACACACGTTCACACGGCCATCAAAATTCAAGATTAAGAGCTCTAAAATTACATTTCATACGTGATCTATACATGATTTTATATTAAATGTATACTTATAATTCGGCACTGTCTTTGGCAAAGTTTTCCATTGGGCTGTGGACTGAGTGTACACGTGTACAGTGAACCAGGTGATGGGCCCTGAGCGGGATAGCGAGCGTGCACTACATCTTCTAACTACATCTATTTCTCCAACATCACCATATCACCACATCACCATATCACAAAGGTCAAAATCACCTGAGGACGTGACAGGCCTGATCCGGTACTGCGCGTCTGCGATATTGTAGCTCATGCCACCAGTTACTAACTCTAAGGAGGGTATCCTTTCTCGAGAATATGAAACTCCCTCTGCTAGCCAAGGCATATTGATCTTTTATGGAACCCGAAGCTTAATTGCTGTGAAAAACATCTGTCATTTGTCCGCATTCTGGACAATAATTTTCATATCACACAAGAGAGAGCATTTCCTGTTCGTACTGCAGTCTTCCGGGTTATACTATCGTGTAGTCTGGTACTTGGTTGTCAGTGTTATGGAGGAACCTGCTGCCTCAATCTTCAAAGTGTAGAGAAAATATTTTCCTCAATAACGTTGGTAGAAACGTACCAGAGCCGAAGGTATCATAAACAAAGATCATAATAAGAATATGCTATTAATTCCTTTAAAATTCCTATCTATACCACAAAGAAATAAAATACCACTTCGGAATCGGGGCTAAACTTATGAAAATCACGTTTGAAAATTTTTAAATATGTACAAGCCTAACTGGAATAGCCAGCTTCTATCCCACAGCAGGCAGAAGGAACAAAATCAAAGAGCTACAATACCGACCGTCCTTACCGACCGACTCCCTTATCCCATCGCAATGGAAGATCATTATTTAAAGGAATGCAGTCGATGGATCGATTTATATCTGCAAAATAATTTTCGTTATTTATTATAATTGTTGTCGCCATCATTGTTGATGTTCTTATTTGGATCAGCTGTATTTTTTTAATAATACTAATACTGCCACAGTTCAAAGATGGCCCTCAGTTACATCTTCTAGCCCTGAATTTTATGGACAGTCCCCATACTTGAACTATGGCAGACTATAGTAAAATTGGTGGCAATAGCATAAAGACAACCTTGCGATTTATGTTCTATTGCCACCAATTTTACACCAGTGTGACTCCAGACACGACAAAACAAGTGTTGTGTCGCCTATACTCTGACACTAGACACGTTCAACCACTTACAGCATGTTTTAGCTAAGCTCTGCTATCGCTGCTTCTCTGTGCAACATCCAGTCACAGTAGTGTTCCCACTTCATGGTCTCCTTAGGATCGCTCGCCCTGGGGAGGCCACGATTAAGTAGACAATCACCATCATGTACATAAGTAATCTTGCATGCGCTCTGAGCGAATTGGTGCTATACGGCTAAGTAATCAGCTAGTTGCAGCTTAAAAACTAAGTCTTTATGTATGAAACATGGTAGCAGAAAAAATACGCATTAAAAGAAGGTTCAGTGAAATAGTGTATGGTATACAATTTCTTCGTTTGTGCCGTTACAAACATAAATCCATTTCAACATGTAACATTTCGCATTGTAGTAGGATTTTTAAACATTAATGCCTTCTGTTATGAAATGGTGTTACTTTGGTTCAAATCTTGTAATTTACAGCTCTAATTACTGTCACAAATGACACAATGTCCTAACCATAATTTAATAAATTCAATATCATGATGGCTGACAAGCACTGCAACACGTATAGACACTACAGCGCCTGGCTTACACTTCCTCACCTTGCCCAAAACGTACATATGATCACCACTACACCCTGACTTCGATAATCAACAATCTCATTGTTGAATGCATACTTAAAGTTGCGATTCACCATAACAGTCTGGGTTATTTAAAAAGATTCTGAAGTACTGAAACATCCGAATAATTTGGGTGAAATTTCTAAAGTAGCTTTCAGCGTCCTAAAATTACGTCTGTGTACCACAACTACTGACTATAACAAAGAGTTTTTTTTTTTTTAGAAATTAATATATTTGAGCACTGCTACGAAATTAAAGCATGCAAATTATATCAGCTTTAATTTTTTTTCCGGTTCAAGAGAACGGCGTCAATATTTCTGTTGGTAACAAGAAAGTCATAAATTCAAAATACTCTGTATATTGTACGTACGATTATGCACTGGGCTATTATTCTAGCTGCCTTTTTCTGTGGAATATGTGACGAAGGACAATAGGAAATTAATGAAGTTTAGCTTTCATAATACCTCACAATACAATTTATTTTAATTGAATAACATGACCATATTCGAAATCCTAACGGGCAGTGAACAATTATATGTCTCCATGGCATACATGTGGGAAAACCTGTACCAAATACACTCGTTAAATTAAAAAAAAAAGCAGTCCCATTACAGACCTGGAGTGGCCCAGAGGGTTCTTAAGAAGTTAAGGTTCCCAGATTTCGTGACAACGGCACAGGATAGTGGTAAGGTTGTCAGCCTTACACAACGGCCGTTTTTACCCCAATACTCCTGGTACTCATTTATGTTAGAGGCTGAGTCGACCCCAGGGCCATAGTGCGATCGGGAGGATTTTATGTCAATGAAAAATTCCACTGACACCAGCTGGGATCGAATCAGCGACCTTCCGATTTGTAGCGCAGCACCTTAACCACTGTGCTATCGCGGTCCCCCTCGTTACAGTACTCATGTTAAATAAAGAATACGAATGTTAAGGGTGTGAGAAACTGCAGTGTGTAATATGTAGACACTCCATTGAATCTAATGTGAATAGTCTCTTTTAACTACTTAACGCGGAAATCACACGCTGGTTTGAATTTGCAATTACGAGAAATAGAGAAAATCTGTGTAATTTGTGTTTTCAAGTGTTCATGCGCTACTGAAGATATACTTGCAATTCTTACTTAACAGCCATAAAGCCAAACATCCTTTTCATGGGTGTAACAGAGGTCTATCATTAAGTATATCTTTAAACTGACACATATTTTCAACGTGCAACTATTGATTTCCAAACGTTCTCTCAAGTTTCAAGGTAAATACAGATTCGTCATAACAAGCACTACATTTTAGCTACTTTGGAGATCATGTTATAGTGTTCCAAATAATCTGAATGAACATAGATCTTACTATTCGGAATGTACGTTTTAATGTTGCATTACTGAGCTTTAGTTGTTTAATGCAGCTAATAAAAGTGAGAAATCCTTCCACTGACTGACTCCATTGAGCAGAGTATTTTTCAGAAGCCACTCGTTGCTCAGCTAGCCATGAAATTCCGAATCTTTCACAAAACCTAGAGGTTCAATATCATTTGAATAAAGGTATACCAACTTAATGACACTTGCTTTATTATGTCAATTTACTGCTCAACATGTTTCGGATATTAATACATCCATCTTCAGGCTTGCGACTACTTGATGCGTTATTGTGTAGGCTGTATTGTGCTGACTTGAGGTGTGTTGGTGTAATGTAGCGGGATTGGCGCCTCAAGTCAGCACAATACAGCCTACACAATAACGCACCAAGTAGTCGCAAGCTCCTGAAGATGGATATATTAACATCCGAAACATGTTGAGCAGTAAATTGACATAATAAAGCAAGTGTCATCAAGTTGGTCTACCTTTATTCAAATATCAACATGATGCACGGTCCAATACGCATAAGGTTCAATATCGTGTGTACAGGAACCAAACCATGGCTCTTGTTCTCGGCGAGACGCAACGTCTAGGGACTAAAGCTAAACGTTTATCATCTTTTGATAGATTATTTGACACACTCCTGAAAATTAAACTGCTATAACTAACGAAAAAACTAGTAATACAAATGCAAAAACTAGAGTCATTATACAGAAGATGCTACGTGTTCAGCTGGCCTACAAAATTTTGCTTTTCATGGAGCCCGGGTTTTCGTTACCGTATTTACAAAAGCCCACCACTGGACCCTACCCCGAGCTATGCATTCAGAAGCTAATTGTTTGTGATAGAATATTCTTAGGTGAAAATTAATTAAAATAGGAAAGCATTTAAAGGCAAACTATTTAATCCTTCGATGCTAGAACAGACATTTACAATTAAGTTGGCAAATATTCTCTTATACTTCTCAACGTATAACCTGTAGTATACCGTTTACTCCAGTGTAGTCACTTTAGGTTACACGTACTCTTCGCGACTGACACCTAACTGCCGTATGTGCACCCCAACAATTAGTGCGTGGAATCAAACGGCAACCACACTGTTAGAGATGTGGGTATTAGCAACATAAAGGATACAAATAGGTCTTGGTCTTTCAGAAGAGGTGCTAAGTAGAATATTTAGATATAGGAGGAATAAGAAACAGAATAAAGAAGAAAACAACATCGTGAAGAGCTCATAAATTGTACTCTTCACCAAATGTTACTAGGATAATCCAGTCAAGGTGGCTGAGACGGTAGGAAATGTAGAACGCATAGTAATAAAGGTAAATCAATCCCATTACATACCCGAGGTGCCCAGAAGTTTCCAGGAAGTTAAGGTTCCCAGATTACGTGACAATGGCCCAGGATGGTGGTAAGGTTGTCAGCCTTACGCACCGGCCGCCTCTACCCCCAGGAAATACTCCTGGTTTTCATTTCTATTAGAGGCTGATTCGACTCCAGGGCCATAGTACGATCGGAAGGATTATGTCAACGAAAAATTCTAATGACACCATCTGGAATCGAACCAGCGACCTTCCGATTTGTAGCACAGCGCCTTAACCACTGTGCTACCGCGGTTCCCTGAACGCATAGTGCAGATAAATACATCATCCGAAATTTTGATATGAAAGGCTGAATAGATACGACCAATAGGCAGACACATAGACATCGACTGGAGGATAATATGGAAATTCAAGTTAAAGAAATATGACGCTGGGATATGAAGTGGTGTTATCCGGCTCTGAGCAAAGAATAGAGAAGGATTCCTTCAATTTACACGGCAACTTTCCGATTCAATAGGAGACCTTACTAAACTGGGACACTTTCACTTCCGCACAAGGATTCTGCCGCCATGCAGCGACTAATGTTGACTGTCTCTATATTCTTTTCGTTATCTCTTAAGAGGAGAGGAGAGGAGAGGAGAGGAGAGGAGAGGTGAGGCGTCAGTTTCTGGGTTCTGTGTGCCAGCAGATGACGCCACACTCGAAGGCACACGAACGGAACATAATGACATTTTCCACGTTTCTCAAACCTTCGATTAATCCAATGTCGATCTATCACCACACCCCACAAATTAACCCAGCACGATTCTGCACCAGCGTACAAACAATGTGAAACATTCAGCCACAATCATACGAAGTAGGGTTAGGGGGAGAGAGAGATTGATCTAAATTCAATATCTGTCTACCGCTCCTCTAGGCTCACCTCTCAGCCTACGTGGCAAAAGCGAAAGGTCAACCAGAATTGGAAACGCAAATTTCCACTTTATGTTAGTACTGCCAGGAGACATTTAGCTTGAAACTACAGTAAAACTGAACTGTCTCCTTAATGTATACAATTTGTGATCAAATTAAAGAAGTTTATTTCATCACAAATTAGTTAAAGTTATAATTCAAATTACGTAACGACAGGCACATATTTCACTGGCAAAAGCTAGTTCTAACCTAACCCAATATTCTCGACTAAAGGCTAGTACAGATATGAAGCTCTGGACAATCTGTTTTTCTGTTCGCCACCACATACAAATACTCGCTAGCCTCCAATTCAATAGGTCTTGTAGTCTCTGCTGAAGTGTAAAGCGGTCAGGCGTAAATCCGATTTTTAATTTCTGTGCAGTTTAGAGTCACAGAGCGTGTGGAGCACTTTTTTTTTTCGCAAACTTCACACTCCTTAAAGTTCTGACGTTAAGGTGCGGGAGCAAATTTAAAATTCACGTTTGCTTTAACATATACATAGTCACATAGTCACATAGTCACATAGTGACACTTTCCAAATATTTTGTAAAACTGAGTGTATATTCGAGTCGTGCACAATCCATCTAATGTTTCTTTGTATGACACTTTTGAGAGAGAAATTACTTATTTTTGACTAGGTATCAGTTGCTGACTGATACCAGTAACTGCTATTAGAGAAACCCCAAATATATTCATCCTAAAAAATTCAATTTCTATAAATATGCAGATAGCTTGAGGGCTACAAGCTTCATATATACTGGAGCTAGAGACAACAAAACGTAAAAGCAATTTTGCTGAACAAACTCAAATGGGGATATGGCCTGGCGGATCGAGGTGTAGATGAGAGGGTGATTCTACTATAGTCTTCATTTTAAACGTTGCGAATGTAAATGTCTGAAAACAAAACGCAGCCACATGGGACAAATTTCCTATCGTATTTTATATCTTCACACATTCTCAGAAGTAATGCCACTTATATCATCTGTACAAGAAATGTAGGTCATAAAAGATCATAAGTTGAACTAAAGTAAATTGAAGAGTGCCAGGAGATAGAGAAAGAAAGGGGCTCTGGTAGCCACCCGGTCCCTGGGCAGAACATTATATAAACGTATAGGTAAATCTGGGTGTTAAGACGTTTCTCCTGTGCGCCACTTGTGTTCTTGTAGACATAACTTGTTTTCTGTTTTCTTATTTACAAACTTGTATTGTCTGACAGAATGATAATATATTCCGCACGTTTTCCAAGAAATAGCTCTATGAAAATGAAATAATATAAATTTCATTTTCATCACAAAAAATAATAGCGTTTCACAGCCACCAAATTTCATATACTGGACAGGTCATGGTACAGGTATTTCCGTTTCAAATAGCATAGTTTATCGTCGGATATCTGCCCCCACCACAGCTATTGCATGCAAGCAGCCATTCCTCATGCCAGGCAATTAACACTGCTGATAAGATTAGAATTTTATATACAGCTTTAGTGATAGTCACCGATTCGAGCCTCGACATTATTAGGATTCTAGTCGCGTGCTACTAAGTACTGGGTCGCCGCACCATTAGTCAGGCACAATCGCCAATGCGACAGATATTAACCGCCCTGCGGCCAGCAACGACACAGCCCTTGGCACGATACGCTCAAGAATTATGCTTCAAGCCGTATGGGATAATTTGCATGACCTACTCGTTTATGTGTTAAAAAGCTGGCGTCTGTTCTCTTCAGAATGTACAAACTATGGTTGTGGATTACGAAAAGAATAGTAATTCGTTTAATAATGCAAAAGAAGGAGGAAGAAAACATAAGACTGGTAAAAATAACGTACAGCCACATAATATTGTACGACATAGGTCACTATTTGTCATATCCACCAAATATTACATAATTGTTATACCAACCACTGCACATATATAAAATTTATAACCAGCCTCGTGGTCTAATGGTCAGAGTCTCTGACTACTAATCATGAGGTCCCGGGTTCGATTCCCGGCTCTACCGTGGGAATTTTCCCTGAAGGGGAGGATTCCCGCGGTGACCATGGTCTGGGTAGGTTAGTAGAATTT
>Ga0123352_10006120_pt1 | contig 18344 bp, 22 predicted proteins | sample TergutLab28metaG_FD_89700 | JGI IMG/M metagenome (GOLD analysis project Ga0123352, IMG submission 89700) | Labiotermes labralis P1 segment gut microbial communities from Petit-Saut dam, French Guiana - Lab288 P1 | ecosystem: Host-associated > Arthropoda: Insects > Digestive system > Gut ... | reverse complement strand
GGGCTAACCGTGGTATAATATGCCTGTTAGGTTAGCTCCTGTATCTCACGAGAAAGGAGCTAAACAATGAATCGGATAGATGTCATTTACGCCAGACAATCCGTAGACAGAAAAGACAGTATCAGTATCGAAACGCAAGAAGATTTTTGCAAGCATGAGACAAAGGGGGGCAATTACAGGGTATACTCGGACAAGGGCTATTCCGGCAAGAACACAGACCGTCCCAAGTTTCAAGAGTTGGTGCGGGATATTGAACAGGGGCTTGTCGGACGGGTGATCGTTTACAAGCTGGACAGGATTAGCCGCTCCATTATCGACTTTGCCAACATTATGGAACTCTTTGAGCGGTACAATGTGGAGTTCGTCTCTACGGCAGAGAAGTTTGACACCAGTACCCCGATGGGACGGGCTATGCTCAATATCTGTATCGTGTTTGCCCAGCTAGAGCGTGAGACGATACAGAAGCGGGTAACTGACGCTTACTATGCCAGATGTCAAAAGGGGCTGTTTACTGCTGGTTCTGCGCCCTCTGGCTTTCGCCTAGAGCCTACCACCTTAGACGGTGTTAGGACAAAGATGATGGCAGAAGTGCCGGAGGAAGCGGAGCAGATCAAGCTGATCTATGAGATGTACGCCGACCCCACGAACTCTTTCGGGGATATTTCCCGCTATTTTACAGAGCGGGGCATTAAGATCAACGGTAGAGAGGTCACAAGGCTTTTCATCTCGTATGTGTTGCGTAACCCCGTATATGCACAAGCTGACTTGTCCATATATGAGTTTTACAAGTCGCAGGGGACAACCATCGTCAACGATCCGGCAGACTTCAACGGCATTAACGCCTGTTATCTCTACCAAGGCCGGGACGTATCAGAGCGCAAGTATACGAACCTAAAAGATCAAATTCTCGTCATTGCGCCCCATGAGGGAATTATCCCGCCGGAGATATGGCTCGCTTGTCGGAAGCGGCTGACGCAAAACTCCGCTTTCGGCAGTACGAGAAAGGCCAAGCGGACATGGCTTGCCGGAAAAATTGAGTGTGGGCTTTGCGGGGCGGGTCTTGCTTGTATCGGCTCTAACAAGAACAGCAAGTATTACTTCCATTGTCGGAAGCGCATTGATCGGAAAAGCTGTGACGGTTGCGGGACGCTTCGAGCGCATGAGGTGGAGAACGCCATTTATGGCGAAATGCTCAAACGGGTAACGGCCTTTGAGACGCTAACGGGGGGCAACCCTCGAAAGGCAAATCCCAAGCTCGCCGCCCTCCATGTAGAACTTGCACAGGTGGACAATGAGATCGAAAAGCTACTTGATCGGCTCACAGACGGAAGCGATACCCTTATGTCTTATGCAAATACCAAGATTGAGGAACTAGACGCACGGCGGCAGACGCTAAAAAAGGCCATCGCTGACCTATCCACACAGACCATATCTGCGGAGCAAATGAAGCAGATCAAAGCCGACCTCAACGGCTGGGACGGCCTCACCTTTGAAGATCGGCGGCTCGTGGTGGATGGACTGATTACAACCGTCCGAGTGACTAACGGAAATTTCTTGATCGACTGGAAAGGCTAAGGCCTAGACTGTTACACATTGTATGGCGTTTTCAAAAGAAACCAAAAACTGGCTTAGGGCTGTGCCCTAAGAACCCCTAGGGTCAAGGTACAATAAAGAGATCAGGCGAGACCGAAAGCGAACCGTTCCACCGATGCCTTTTATGTTGGATACCTGCTCATGCAAGCATCCCAGGGTCTTGTCTTAAAACTTTTTCTATGCAGCAAGAGCTTTCAATTTGCAAAAGTTTCCCAGAAGCGTATGGCTACCAGTTTGCACAGCCTGAAGGTAACAAATTGATGCAACAACTATGAATGACACACTAGTATTTACACAACACAAACAATCCCTACATGCAAGGGGTTCTTAGGGGCGAAGCCCTTAAGCCAGTTTTTGGTTTCTTTTGTCTGGTACAAAAGAAACTCGCCCGCAGGCGAAATCATCCCCACGGTCGGCGACCTTAAAAATAGAAAGGAGTGCTGAAAGTTTTATGAATATTTCGGTCAACGTTGATCGAGCGATCTTTGTGCTGGGCAGCATGATGTTTACTCTTTCTTTACTAATGTTTGATGTTTTTTGGCTATGGGATTGGACGCAATACCTTGCAATTATATTTGTGCTTACAATTATATTCGCTATAGTGTGCGCTATATTGTCATATATTTTCGAAAGCAAAAAGAAACAAATTCTTATAACGCATTACTTGTCCGCCTTAGATAATCAGAGAATTCTTTTGGAAACGAAGAAAGCTATGATTATCTTAGGAGGAGATTATGCACCAAAAAGATTGGTTCATGCAACAGATTGACGTAGGAGCAGCTGCTCTTGCACAAATTATTTTTAATAGGGGACGACCTGCTTATGAAATTGTTGACCCTGACCAATATACGGCCACGGATCTGCTTTACGGTCAGCTTATGGAATTGCTAGCAGATTCAAAAATTGGCGAGGCTGAAGACCTGCTCTTTGAATCTATTGATGTCTATGATATCGACTATTTGCTGACGGCCTTTGACTTCTATTTTAGACTAAGCGAATACGATGATGATTATTTAGAACAGTGCAATTTCCCCAGAGATGAAATTGACGCTGGTCTGGCAAAAGTTAAGAAGTTGTTTGGAGTGAATGACTTTAAAGAATAACGATCAGCGACCTTTGTCAGAAAAGAAAGGAATGCTTAAATGGAACTAACCATCTGTCACTTATACCCAGACCTACTCAACCTATATGGCGATCAAGGGAATGTGCGAATCTTGGCAGATCGCTGCACCCGCCGTGGGATTACTGTACAAATCCAAGATGCCCCCTTGGGTGAACAGGTGGATTTATCCAAACAAGACATCCTTTTCATCGGTGGCGGACAGGACGCAGATCAAGGGGCATTGCTGGACGAACTCCACGCCACACGCGGGGCGGAGATGAAAGCCGCGATAGAAGACGGCAAAGTCATGCTTGCCATCTGTGGTGGTTATCAGTTGTTGGGACACTCCTACAAGACTTGGGACGGTAAAGAGATGGACTGCATTGGTGCACTTGACCTGCACTCCATCGGCGGGAAAGAGCGCATGACCGGGGATTATATGTTTGAGTGGGACGAGACTGGAGAACCGATTCAAATTGTTGGCTTTGAGAATCACAGCGCAAAAACCTTTTTGGGAAGCGGCGCAAAGCCATTTGGGAAAGCGCTTGCCGGATATGGAAACAACGGGGAAGACAAAACAGAGGGTGCGCGCTATCTCAATGTGTTTGGAACGTATAGCCATGGGCCCTTGCTTCCAAAGAATCCAAAGCTTGCAGACCACCTCATTCATCTCGCACTGGAGTGCAAATATGGGACAGTGGAGCTTTTGCCGCTGGATGATACATTGGAAGATCGCGCACATCGGTTTATGGTGGAGCGGCTTTTGCGCGGATAAATCCTTTTCTTTTTTGTGATTTTATGATATGCTAGATGAACTTAATAGGTAGGGAGGCTATTTGCCATGGCAGAACAAAACTACATTACACGCACAAACACCGAGGGGAGCGTGAATATAGCGGAGGAAGTAATCGCAACGATTGCATCTGAGGCAGTACGCGCAGTGGACGGTGTTGGCGGATTCTCCACCTCTTTGGGCGGTGAGATTGCGGAATTCCTGGGGAAAAGAGGCGGAGCCCGCGGGGTGAAAGTAACTTGCGTGGAGCAGGATATCACTCTTGATGTCTTCTTCTTGGTGCAATACGGCGCACGGATTGTAGATGTTGCAAAGGCGGCACAGGAGGCGGTTGTCTCAAACATAGAGGCGATTACAGGAGTCACGGTGCGTCAAGTGAATGTGACCATTTGCGGTGTAGCTTTCGAGAAAAGCAAGTAAGATAAGAGACGAATAGGCGGAGAAATTTTCTCCGTCTATTTTATGTTGTTGAGGAGAAATACTAACTATGACAAGATCACAGGTTCGGGAGATTGTGATGCATATCTCCTTCGCGCAAAGCGCCAATCCGCGCCCAGTTTCAGAGGTGCTGGATTTGCTTTTGGATAAGGAATACTATCAATCTCTGGGGGAAGAGGATGAGCTTTATGTAAACTATCCACCTGCCAAGCAGATTGCATATTTGCGTCGGATGGCAGAGGGTGTGACGGCTCACTTGGTTGAGCTGGATTTGTATATTGAAAAATATGCGCGGGGTTGGAAGATTTCACGAATCTCCCGCGTTGCCATGGCCATTATGCGTGTCTCCATGTTTGAAGTACTCTATATGCAGGATATCCCCGGTAGTGCGTCCATCAATGAGGCGGTGGAGATTGCCAAGCACTACGAAGAAGCGGAGACGGTTGCTTTTATTAATGGGATTTTAGGCAGTTTTATCCGGGAAGAAATGCCGGGGCTGGAAGGCTCTGTAACACCAGCGGAGGCACCGTAAATGACAGGGGAAGTGTTTAGCGTATCAGACCTAAATGGTCGGGTGAAAGCACTCCTGGATGGGGATGTGCTCCTACAGAACTTGTTCGTCCTGGGCGAGATTTCAAACTATAAGCTCTATCCCTCTGGACACCACTATTTTACGATGAAAGACGCAGAGAGCGCGGTGCGCTGCGTGATGTTTCGGGGCAGCGCCTCAAAGCTTGCCTTTCGTCCAGAAAATGGGATGAAAGTGGTTGCCAATGGACGCATTTCCGTGTTTCCGCGGGATGGAGCGTATCAACTTTATGTAAACCAGTTAATCCCCCATGGGACGGGGGATTTGCACATTGCCTTTGAGCAGCTCAAAGAGAAGCTTTCCAAAGAGGGGCTTTTTGACACGGCGCATAAGAAGCCAATACCGCGCTTTCCGGAGCGGATTGCGCTGATTACTTCGGGTGCAGGGGCTGCGGTGCAGGATATGATTCGTGTATTGGGTACGCGCTATCCTCTGGCAAAGGTGCTTGTTCTGCCTGTCCGTGTGCAGGGTGTGGAAGCGCCGCCGGAGATTGTGGGGGCGCTTGCCTATGCCAACCGGCATAAGGTGGCGGATGTGATCATCACAGGTCGCGGCGGCGGGTCCATCGAGGATTTGTGGGCTTTCAATGACGAGGGTGTGGCGCGGGCGATTTTTGCGTCGGAGATCCCTGTAATCTCGGCTGTGGGGCATGAGCCGGATGTGACGATCGCGGATTACGTGGCAGATGTTCGAGCGGCAACACCCTCCAACGCGGCGGCGATTGCGGTGCCGCATATGGATGAATTGCGGGAGATTTTAGATAGCAGTACCATGCGGATGGCATCCATTTTGCGGCGGCAACTTGCGCAATACCGGGAGCGTTTGACTGATTTTCAGCAGAAACCGGTTTTGGAAAGTCCTCTGGGATATATTGGACAGCGGCGAGAGGCTTTGCTTCATATGCGAGAGCGGCTTTCCGGTGTTGCGATGAAGTTGACGGCGGCGCGGAAAGAGCAGTATGTGGGCTTCGCGGCAAAGCTTGACGCACTCAGCCCCCTCAAAGTCCTTGGGCGGGGATATTCTGTGGTGAAAGATGCGGATGGTCGGGTGCTGGCACAGGCTTCAGATGTGGAAATTGGAGAACAAATTAGTGTGCGGCTCTCAAAAGGGACACTGCACTGTTTGGTAGAGGGGAGAGAGTAGGAAATGCCAAAGAAGAATTTCGAAGCGTCGATGGCGCGCTTGGATGAGATTGTAAAGTCTCTTGAGCGAGGGCAAACACCATTGGATGAAGCGCTCAAGCTATTTGAAGAGGGGACGAAGCTCCTTGCCAGTTGCGGGAAGCAGTTGGATGAGGCGGAACAGCAGGTGGTGCGGCTCATGAAGGGTGCGGACGGGGAACCTGTCGAATCCCTGTTTGACGTGACGGAGTAGGCGCGATGCAGAAGTGGTATGCAGACGATGTCCGGCAGATTGAGACCTATCTGGATGGCTTTTTCAACATAGATGTTGCATGGAAGCCCTTGTATGAGGCGATGCGCTATAGCTTGCTTGGAGGCGGGAAGCGGATTCGGCCGGTGCTGACTTTGGAGTTTTGCCGTGTATCCGGCGGTGTGCCAGAACAGGCGCTTCCTTTTGCGGCGGCGGTGGAGATGGTGCATACCTATTCCCTCTGTCACGACGATCTACCCGCGATGGATGACGATGATCTGCGGCGAGGACAGCCGACTTGTCATAAGCAATATGGCGAGGCGATGGCGATTTTGGCGGGGGATGCCCTCCAGTCTGCCGCCTTTCGGGCGATTCTATCGGCAGATTTGCCGGAGGATGTGCGTTGCCGTGCAGGACTTACCTTGGCACGATGTGCGGGTGAGGATGGCATGGTTGCGGGACAGGCGCTTGACTTGGAGGGCGAGACGCGCCCGCTGGGTGAATGGGAACTTTCCCAAGTACACCAGCTCAAAACAGCAGCCTTAATTCAGGCGGCCTGTGTGATGGGTGTGATCGCAGGGGGCGGGACGGAAGCGCAGATCATAGCGGCGACCCGCTTTGCCAAAGCCCTTGGGACGGCCTTTCAGATTCGGGACGATATTCTGGATTGTGTAGGTGACGAGGCGACACTTGGGAAGCGGATTGGCTCAGATGCAGAGAGCGGGAAGACCACCTATGTCACCTTGTATGGGCTTGCGCGTGCGGAAGAGATGCTTCGTGAGCAGACGGAGCTTGCGAAGGCAACGCTGGATGCCTTTGCGGATGCTGAGGGCTTGCGCTGGCTTTGCGATTGGCTCTTAGAGCGGACATGTTAGAATTATTTGAAAACGAACTGTAGGGGCGGATTCCATATCCGCCCCTACAGTTTTCTAAAATCATCCGACATTTTGATGTGTACAATCGTATTACTATTGCGAGGGTAAAGGAGGCATTCATGACAAACGAACAATTTGAGGACATATATGAGCGCCGCTTTGCCATGGTATATCGAGTTTGCTTCTCCTACATGAAACATGGGCAAGAGGCGGAAGATGCAGTTGCAGACGTGTTTGCAAAACTGCTCAAAAAAGATGTACTCTTTGAGAGTGAGGAACATGAGAAAGCATGGCTCTTACGCACAGCGAGCAATCAATGCAAAGACAGCCTCAAGCATTGGTGGCGCAAGTGTTTCCGTCTTGAGGAGTACCAAAATCTCGAATCTGATCCCTTGCAGGAAACCGGGGTGTTGGAGCTTGTGCTTGGGCTTCCCAAGCGATACAAAGATGTGATCTATCTCTACTATTACGAGGGGTATCAGACGACTGAAATTGCCAACATACTCCGAAAGCCCCATTCCACCATTCGCAATCATATGAGAGAGGCGCGTCATTTATTAAAGGAGATTTTAGAAGATGAAGAATGATAAGATTGTAAATGCCTATGAGGAGATAAGGCCTGATGATTATGCAAAACAGCGTGTGTGGAACAAGGTGACAGCGGAAAAGCAGAAGAAGAGGAGTGCTATCCCTAGGCTTGCGGCAGTGGCGGCGGTGCTGGCCATTATGGTATTTGCCAATTCACTGTTTCCTGTGCAAGTCGGCAACTCCTTTACGGCTCGGGCATATACCCTAGGACAGCAAGCGGACGGGATTATTGAGGGGCTTGAGCTTTCGGCAAACCAAGTCGGCGTGTGGAGCGCAGTGGGGCAGCAGGCGGATGGGATCATTGAGTGGCTTGAGTTTGATTTTTCGGCAAATCAAGCTGGCATGTGGAGCGCATTTTTTGATGGGACGTACTTGTATCTGAATATTCGCCTAGATGTGACGGGGGAGAACATTGCAAGCGCAGAATTCAGTACGGCAGAAGGTTTTTTTGTAAGACATTATGCTGACTTTGACGATATTATGCTTCTTCTGTCTGGTCTGGGTACCCCACATCTGATCAACACGACGTTTGAGCCATTGGGTACTCGGATTGCCTCAGTGGATATGCAGGTGAACAACTATCTGTTTTTCCTGGCGATACCCCATCATCTTAGCGATGATTTGATCTATGATCGTGCCTTTGATGGGGAAAATCCGGTGGAAATACAGGTAGATGTTGTGTTCCATGACGGCGAGCGGCAGTCAGAAGCAATCGCGCTTGATTTTGGAGACAGAGGTGGTGCCATGTCTTTCCATCCAGATGTGGGGACAATTGGGCATAGATTGACACACATCGAGTTAGAGTATGCAACACTCATCCCCGAAAGTGTGCAGATTATTCCGCGCTATGATGATGTTAGCGGCAGGTTTGGTGTGGATATGTATGTTTGGGAGCGGGAAGGTGAGGACATCTTGGCAAGCAGACTTTTGTTCCGCAATTCCGGCGATGAGCAGAGATATGGTTTGACGAATGTGGATGGTAGGGTGATTTTGCACCTCATCAGATTGGATGAGAACGGCGATTTCGTCGGCATGGAGTATATCTTGCCGGATGAGATTGCAAGGAATTTCAGGGAATATTGGATTACTAGTCCCTATTGGCTGGACATCGCTGAGTGAATATGCAAAGAGATGTGATCGTTGCTAGATTGGCAAACAAAGATACCATGTCACTGGAATTGTGACATGGTATCTTTGCGTGAAGGCGCAAAAGGCGGGGCGCGGACTCCGCGCGCCCTACGAGATGTCTATCCGCCGTATTTTTGTTTGGCCTGCACGACCTTCTGCTGCTCTGCCTGTTCGACTTGATACCAGCCATTTGCGTGCATGTGGTTGAAGATATCCGCTTGAATTTTGTGCTCGTCATCCAGAATGTTGAGCATGGTTGTGCGGAGCTGTTCGTTTACGCATTCGCCGGCGAACATGTTAAATGATGCCGTGGTGAACTTTTGACTGGCGAGACAGTCTGTTAGAATCTCTTTTTCCGTCAGTAGCTCTGCGGTCACAGTTGGATTTGCCATTTGGTTTCGCCTCCTATTGTAAGAATGTGATGAGCTGATTTGCGTGTTGCTGGTGCCGGTTTGCCATGCTCTCTAGATCCTGTTTGATCTGTTCGTCATTGCATAGGCAGGCGAGGGCTTTGAACTTTTTGACTAGGTTTTGCTCCGCGCCGAGGCTTTCTTCTAAGGCGATGAGCTCTTTACAGCTGAGTTGCGGCATGAAAAATTCCTCCTGTCTGTTATGGTTACACGCCTAGTATGCCGCGCGGACAGGAGGAATATACCTATTCTTTACATAGGACTCCCATCTTTTATCTTGAATACCAAATATGCCTTGCTCTCGATTACTTGGACTTCGCCGAGAGAGAAGATTTGCATGAGGGGGAAAGGTTCTCCGTCTTTCAGCAGGATGGCGAGTTCGATGCAAGCGTCTCCGCAAGCGCGGATGAGAGCCTCTGTGATCTCGATTTTGCTGAGTTCCAGGTCTGTGAAGAGGACACCGGGGTTTGGATGGGGTGTCCAAGGGGTTTCTGCATCGTGGGGGTGGTTATCAATTGTCTGCGGATGGCTGATAGCTGCCCCTACGGATTGAGGATAGGGATGTACATCATCCAGATCGGCTTCAGCGTAGGGCGGTGGGATGACGGGCGGGGCGGGGAATACGTGAATGGTTTCTTCTGTGGATTCGTCTTTGATGGGGGTGAAGTCTTGGATGAATTCCCACTCAGGCGAGGGGGCTAGAGTGGGTTGTGGTTCGGGTGAAGGCGGCGCGTCGAGGTCGCTGTGCCCTACGGGGGGTGTTGGGGATTCGGATAGCGGTATCGGATCGTCCATGGGTGGTGGTTCAGGGATGGGTTCGGACAGTGGTTCCGGTGATGGCGGGACGATGTGGGCATCGTCCCCTACGGGAGGCGTTGGGGGTGTTTGTAGGGGCGCGCTTTGCGCGTCCGTGGGCAGTGGTTCAGGGATGAATTCTGTGATTGGTTCAGGTAAAGGTGCGGAAGAGTCAGCTGTGGGTTCGGGCGGCGCAATCGGTTCCGGCGCAGGAGGAGTTGGCGGGCGGGATGACCCCGCCCCTACGGGGTGCGGTGGGGTGATGGATAGTTCTAGAGGGGTGATGAGTACGCAGCTGTCTATGTTGGTGATGTCTTTTTGGTGGAGGGCGTGTTTAGAGAAGCTTTTGTCCAATCGCAATGTATTACCATCGGGCAGCAGAACGCCGAGGGGGATGCTCTGAGTGCCTGTGTGGATTGCCAGGCGCAGGATTTCTGGCGTGGATACGCTGCATGTGCAGGAAAAGTGGGTCATGAGACCTCTCTCGGAGACAGCCAGGGTTCCGACTGTTTGGGTTTTGAATGTGACGGCGTATTCGCCAACTAGATGTTCGTGCATGGGGGACTCCCTCCTTGGCATAGATGTCGTGTGATATGTTTATGCGGGGGGAGGGGGAGATATGCGTTAGATGACAATTGGATGCTGAATACAACGAATGATATAGATCAAACTTTGTTTATTTGTTGATTTGCACAAAAAATGGGGGGGGGTATTTCTACAATGCTCCCAATTGACTTGGAATGAGTTGCTGTGATATGCTGGGTTTAGATTTTAGGAGTGTGCACCCTAGAAATACAAATTACGAAGGAGAGTCACTATGAAAAGAAAAGTTATTTCAATATTGCTTTGCGTGTTAATGCTTCTTGCTCTTGCGACCCCTGCGTTTGCGGAGGAGATAGGAACTCCGTATGATTTGGAAGATGATTTTGTGGCAAGACCGGGCGATGATTGGGATGTGCCTGTCTTCAGCACCGAACCAGATGATTATGACGAAGATGGTATTCCGATTTTCTATATTGCGGTATCACCTGATGAGTGGGAAAAGACATTTTTGGATCACCCTTTTTATCAAGGTTATACCGAGTATGAAGAAGCACATTTTATTTTGGCATATGATGGTGAAACCGATGAGGCCTCCCGTAGCAACTGGTGTTCTCGCTGTGGTCAACGACAGCAGATTTTGGAGCGAAGATGGATTATCGGAGCAACGAGGCCTAGAAATTGCCCGCAGTTCACTGTTTCAGGTAGCGCTAGTTGGCACTTAGATATATTAACCGGGCGGACTTGGGAAACTCGTGAAGTTTGTAACGCTTGTGGCTGGGCAACACATCCTTGGAGTAGCCAGTGGTGGATTGATTTGGCTAATCAACATCTTTGGTCGTGGACAATACACTGCGTGAATAATTCTATGAGAGGCACAGTTAATGTTATTGTAGGTGGTGCATGGCCGCGCCATATCCCACATCAGGCTGTTTCGTTTAGACGAGACTCTGTTGTTCATGGTCGAAATTGCCAAATTGAATGTGGGCGACTTTGCAGCTAATTATAGTCAACAAATTATACAGACTAGGGCGCGGTTTAAACGATCGCGCTCTAGCTGTGATTCTTTCTAGGCAAAGAGAGGGATTTACAGTGAGAGCAAAATTTTTCGCTGTCATACTGCTTATAGCTTGTATAGCTTTTATCGGTGGCTGTGCATCGCCGATTGAGTATGAAGAAATCGAAACGCCTGACATAGCAGATGCAGAAGATACAAACACCTCGTATCCCGAACCCCATATACCCTCTGAAAGCGAAGCGGCCTTCATAGCTGAATTAAATGGGATGGGATTAAATTGGAGCTTCTCAGAGGCACAAAGGATGGTTGACCAAAATCTTCAAGCGATAGAGCGCAACCGCACCTATTTTATAAGCAGCCCCTCGAGCCTTGTTCTTGGAATTATTATTTTACGCACCAATGCCGGGACATTTTGGGGAGATAATCATATACATATGATGTTTTCGCCCAATAGAAGGCCAACTGAGGATGAAATGAACCGTTTACAGCAAGGAAGTTTGCTGACAGATGATGAGTGGCTTCTATTTTTGGAGTTTGCCGGAACATTCCTCGATGAGGAAGCATATGTAGCGAGCATTGCCGCTCGATTAATAGAGCAGCTTGAAAATTTTCCATTTCACTATGAAACGGAATACTCTGTTGCTATAATGGATGGAAACAGGGGTAACGTTGATTACAGAGTTGTACTCAGGTGGAATCCTTTCCTTGAACGATATGTAGAATATGAGATTGCACTGACGGTAGGCTTGCCTGAAGTTTATCGTGAACTGATAAAAGAGTTTGGTGAGAACAGACCTTGGTAAGTTGCAGATTTTGGGAAACCCCTAGTTAGTTTTTCAACATTGAAACGGAGATGAAACCATGCCAGAGAAGAAAATGAGTTACAATAAGCAACTTCTCATAGCCATAATCGGTGTAGCGCTTTTTTTCCTTGCTTTATATGTTTTTTTGCTCATATACCAAAGACCACGTCCAATCATACCGCCGGGTCATGAAATGCAGGTGCTTACTGTAATGTATGGTTATGATGACCATGCATTTGATAATGAAGATATTACCGAGCTGATTGACCATGATGTGCTGGTAGAAATATTAAGCCGCTATTACTTTAGAAGAAGCCTCTCAGACAGAAACCTGCGCAGCCCTGCTCGATGGAATATATTTTTGCGGTACTCGCGAACGGGAATTTGGGAAAGGTGGGGTCTCATGGAGATTCATGTTGGTGGTGATGGAGACCTCGTCAATCTTGTATCTCATGGAAAGAATTTCAGCGCAATCGATAATTGGGAATCGCTATTGGAAGAGCTTGACGCACTCTTTGATGTTACAACAATCGAAATCCCGGCAGCGGAATAGATAGGCAGCAGATATTTTGACTAGCAAACACAAACCCCCGAGATCACCACGATCTCGGGGGTCTTTCCTAGGATACATCATCTTGCAGACCAAAGCTCACCGCGATGGCATTGTCTACTCGTGCCATGAGGGAAATGTCCAGCTTGCCCATGCGTTCTTTGAGCCGCCGCTTGTCGATGGTGCGGATTTGTTCCAGCAGCACCACAGAGTCCCGGGTCAGGCCGTAGCTTTTTGCCTCTAGCTCGATGTGTGTGGGGAGTCTTGCTTTGCCTGTCTGGCTTGTGATCGCGGCGGCGATCACGGTTGGGCTGTGTTTGTTGCCTGTGTCATTTTGCACGATGAGAACCGGACGCATACCGCCCTGTTCGCTCCCCACAACGGGGCTTAGATCGGCATAATAGATGTCTCCTCGACGAACACCATTACTCACAACGCTTCACGCTCCGATGAGAGAAGTTTTGTCCGGCAATGTCTGGCTCAATATGTACCGGACTGCTTACATCTTTCCACGGAGGGCACTCATTTATACCTAGATTTTCAAAAAACAAGAGGCGAGCTGTTCGCCTCTTGTTTTAGTATATGCTGATGGGCTGACTTTGGGAAGTAGGCTCTGTGGGCGCGGCAGAGACCAAAGCCTCCTTTTTCAAAGGAGGTGGCAGGCGCAGCCTGACGGAGGATTTCTTTCTGCTTGCAAGGAAGTTACAAAAGGGCAAAGGTCAAGGGCAATCCTCAGTCAGCTTCGCTGACAGCTCCTTTACGAAAGGAGCCTAAGGGCAGTGGCATATTGCATTTTGTGTCGAAAAAACTTGACAAGATTTAGGGGGGGTGTAAAGTATAGATTGGCTGGAATGTAAGAAGTGAATGGTGCAGCAAATTTATATTAAAGAGGGTGGCAGTGGTATGAGCGATACATTTAGGTGTCCAAGCTGTAAAGGCACTGGGTCTACCAGTTATGGGATGTGTGTGGATTGTGCTGGAACAGGAGAGTTAGTATCGAGTGGTGGGAGAATATATGCACCAAGCGATAGAATGGGGTGTCCAAGCTGTAAAGGTACTGGATTTACCAGTTATGGAATGTGTGTGGATTGCGTTGGAAAAGGATATATAGAGACGAGATAAATGACTACCAAACACAAAAAGCTCCCGAGATCGCCACGATCTCGGGAGCTTTCCTAGAATATATCTTCTTGCTAGACAAAAGCTTATTTGGAGAAATAGACTCTTTGTGTACGCGGACCAATCCGGGATAGTATCTCATAAGAAATGGTACCCGCAAGCTCGGCCACTTCATGGGCGGTTTGGGTTTGCTTGCCATCGTGACCGAAGACGGTGACCACGTCTCCCGCGGAAACCTTTGGTAGGGCGGAGACGTTTAGCATACAGGTGTCCATACAAATGCGCCCGACTTGGGGGACGCGTTCGCCGTGTAAGAGCATGTCCATCCTGCCGGAGAGATTGCGGGGCAGTCCGTCTGCGTAGCCGATGGGGAGGGCGGCGATTTTCTCGCTGCCTGTGACTTTGTAGGTTCTGCCGTAGCTGACAGATTCGCCATCCGGGAAGTCGCGGACTTGGACGACGCGGGTTTTGAGTTCCATGACGGGCTGTAAATCTCCTTTGGCAAGTTCTGGATTTGGGGAACAGCCATAGAGGGAGATACCGGGGCGGATCATGTTCAGGTGCGCTTCCGGGAAGCGGAGCACGCCGCCTGAGTTTGCGGCGTGGCGGATTTGGATTTTTCGACCGGACTGGGCATCGAGCCAGTCTACGGTTTCTGTGAAGAATCCAATCTGACTGCGGGTGTAGTCGTCATCATCCATGTCAGAGACGGCGAAATGGGTGAAGATGCCCTCGACTTGCAAATGGGGCAGACTCATGACGGTTAGCGCCTCTGTGGGCGGCTCTTGTCTACAGGGGAAGCCTAGGCGACCCATACCGCTGTCTAGTTTTAGGTGAACTGAGAGGGTGTGTCCTGTGCCATCTAGGGCGCGGGAGATGCCTTCTGCTTGCTCTAAGCTGACGATGGTCTGTGTTAGACCTTGCTCCGCCAGCAAAAGGGCATTTGCGGGGCTTGTGTAGCCGAAGATTAGGATGGGGAGGGTAATGCCGGCATCTCGCAGTTCCATTGCCTCGGATAGACAGGCGACACCTAAGTAATCACAGCCTAAATCTGTGAGCAGGTGGGCGACTTGTACGGCACCATGTCCGTAAGCGTCTGCTTTGATGGGAGCGAGAAAATGGCAGCCATCGGGGAGATTTGAGCCTAAAGTTTTGTAGTTGTGGGCGAGCCGATCTAGGTGGATTTCCGCCCAGGTTCTGTCTGTGAGTTGCATGAGATCACGTCCTTTGTTTGTGGTGTTATCTATTGTGTACCAAAGAGGGGGCTGCCCTCAAAGATTGCGCTTAGAACTAGGGTGCCGCCTTGGAAGAGCTCGGCTTTGACGGGGATTCCTGTCTCTCGGTTGAACCAAGTCATGTGCTGTACCCGGTCAGAGATGGCAGTGGTCATGACGACGGCTTCGATGCCGGAAAAGGTTTCGTAAAATGTGCCTGTGATGTGTCCCTCTTTCCACTGATAGACAATGATAGGGAGGGAAGCCAGAGGAGAAAGACCGTCTGCCGTAAGCGGGCCTGTATCCAGTTCTGCACCGTCAAAATGGAGCACGGTGCCGGATTCGGAGACTTCGATCACAATTCCGGCGATGACTTCCGGTGCCAGGACTTCCAGCGTGTTTGTCCGGGAGCAAAAGCGAAGAGTGAATGTATGTACACGGTCAGTGTAATTTGCAATCAACTCAGCGGAAAAGTGCTGGGTGGTGGTGAGGAAGCGTTCACGTATCTCCAAGACACGATCCTCGGCAGTTTGATCAGCGCGGCAGGCTGTGAGGGTGAGTGATAATGTTAAGATCAAGATTAGGACTGTTAGGCGTTTTCGCACAGAGATCACCTCGATATAGATTTGACAAAGGCTTGTGCTTTGTCTAGTAATCTATATGCGAGGTGACTATGTTTATATCCTTAATCTCCGCGCCGAATTGTGGCGAGTCCTTCTGCAAAGGAAGTCAGCTCCGGATTGCCCCAATAGGTGATAGAACCTACGCCCTCTGCGGAAGCGTCTAGTGACAGCTCAGCATGAACCTGAATCGTTCCCACGCCCTCAAGGCTTACATTTGCATGTTGTGCAAGCAAGCTGCGGGCACTGATGCTTCCTGCCCCGGCAAGTCCGGCACGGAAATGTTCTGCTGTGCCTGAGAGTGTGACACTTGCCGCTCCATTGAGCTCGACTGACACGTTTTGTGCGTCTAATGCAAGATCAGCGTTTCCGGCACCGTTGATTTCCAGCGCGAAGGTCTCGGCGGTGAATGTGCCTTGTCCGCGTATGGCGGCGGCTCCATCTACAAGGATTTCTTCTAGCGCATCGGTGCTAATGTAAAAGCGGATTCCCTGATTGCTTGAGATAGAGCGATTGTTCCTTGTGCCGATTTGGAGCACACCATTGCGATGTGTGATTTCTAATAAGTCTTCTAAGTTTTCATCAATTGTATAGGTGAGTTCCCCGCTGCTTTCAGGGGTAAGATTTATGGTGGCCCCTATATTGCTGATAACAATTTTTGTGATGGAACCCTCGTGGGTGAATGCGCCGTCGATCATAGTTCCGTTGCCCAGTGTCATCCCGCTGCCGCCGAAAACGAAGCATCCACTGAGGGATACAATGAGCAGGAGGGCTAGAGCGATGATCAGGATTCTTCTTGTAAACATGTTAAAACTCCTTTTGTTATTACGTTTTTATTAATCCAGTCTATAATATCTCAATCCCGAACACTCGCTGCCAGCGGGTGCCGAGGACGATCATATTTCCGAACACGGCGGGGGAGGCTTCGACTGTTCCGTACAGTTGGAGTGTGTAGACGATTTCACCGCTGATGCCCCGGATGAGATGCATACGTCCCTGCTGATCAGCGAGGACAATGTAGCTTCTGCCGTCCGGTGTGTATACAGCTACGGGGGAACTCCAAGCGTAATAGCGTGTAACAAGTTCCCAGACAATTTCACCGCTTTCCCGGTCAAAGGCGATCAGCAAATTGTTGCCGCCCACACCGATCGGCTTGGCAATGGAGAAGATGACCAGATCGGAGATATCCCCCTTCCCAAGGACGGGCGTACCCATCACGCCGCCGTTTACGTTGGGGTTGTGCTGGCAGAGGTAGGCGTGCTCCCACAGCACCGCGCCGTTTGCTGCGTCCAGCTTACGGATGAAGGCATAGCCGCCCGGCCCTTGTAAATCTACCGATGTCCCGGTGTAGATGACCAGCCGCTCCTGTTCTTCCTCCCAATCGAGCACGAGGGTGGCATCTGTGTCGTCTCCACTGTCGAAGACCCATATCGGCTCGAATGTGTGCAGATCAACGCACTGGATGAGGCCGCTGTTGTCTGCGAAAAAGAGATAGTGTCCAAAGGCGGCGGGTGAGTTCTCAATGCCGTAGAGTCCCCTGTGCGGATTCGTGACGAAGCGGTAGCGTGAGATGAGAGGGTCGATGGAGATGGTACCCGCCGACCGATCGAACACGGTGTTTAGTAAGACATTGTACACCACACCGTTTTCACCGCATAAGATCATACGGTCATTTGCTGTGTCGATGAGGGGATTTGAGTCAAAGGCGGGCCAATCACGGGGGGCGAAGGGATCTGCGCCGTCTAGGAAAAATAGCTCGGAACCGTCGATGAGGGAGAAGATATAGAATCCAAACCGCCCTCCGGTCATCAAATCGCCTTGCCCTACATATAAAAGCGGATATCCACGCGGGTCAATCACCGCGCCGCCTTTCATGGGTTCGCCGTTTAAGGAAATGCGGTTTCGAGTGGGCTGTCCGGTCTCTAAGTCAAAAAAGTGGATGTACCCATCCATTGCGGCTTGGATGACCTCAATGAGTCCTTCTCGTTCTCTCATGTCGGGGTGGAGATTCATCATCTGCCGGACTTCCGTGCTCCATTGCACAATGACGGGCTGTCCTGGCCAGCCCACACCTGTCCACAGTTCTTGCCCAGAGCCGCCTTCATCCGCCGTCCTGCGTGTCTGACCGATTCCAAGTTCGTAGCGCACGACGAGGCGCTCTTCCGCGATATCGACTGTGCCCCATGCGGCGCTAGTTCGGAAGTTATTCCCTCGGAATGTGGTGACACCCGCAAGCCTTGTGTAATCCTCCGGCAGACCGAAGTGGATGTTACCTAACTCACCCACGATATCTGTGTTCCATTGAAAGCCTAAGTTTGTGTGCGGGTCAGTCTCGGGCAGACTGTGGGGATGGAAGCGCTCCCAAGGTTCCGACAGAAATTCCGGCTCTGTGGGTACGGCGTATGTTATGTATGTGAGGTCGTCCGTAGAGCGGTTTGAGAAGAACCGAATCAGAAGCACGGCCAAGGCAATTGGAATCAGGCAGATCAAAGCAAAGACGGCTCTGCGTATCATCCGCCGCCGTGCCCGCAATTTTCTGCGCCGTCTGAGTTCGGCTCTGCTGGGTTGTGGTCTTGGTTCGTACTCCATGCCTCACGATTCCTTCGCTGATATTGTCTTGTGATCCCTTCATTCTACCACATCAAATGAGAGGAAGCAAACAAATGGGGGCAAGTCCCAGGGCAACAGCATTTACTATTCACCGAGCGAGGAATATGGTAAACTACCCTTGGTGATGCGGAATGGAGCTAAGGAAATTAAAAGAAACGTTACAGGCAGTAGTCGACCCGCGGCGGCGT
>Ga0123352_10006116_pt1:12500-18347 | contig 18347 bp, 12 predicted proteins | sample TergutLab28metaG_FD_89700 | JGI IMG/M metagenome (GOLD analysis project Ga0123352, IMG submission 89700) | Labiotermes labralis P1 segment gut microbial communities from Petit-Saut dam, French Guiana - Lab288 P1 | ecosystem: Host-associated > Arthropoda: Insects > Digestive system >... | reverse complement strand
GTTTACGTGGGTGTTTTACATCGATTGGTGCGGTCAAGTGTGTAAGACGCCCGCTTAGTCTCTGAGACATCTGTGTTCAAATATCGGCCCGACTACCGTGTACTGCGTGGAGTTCCGCTGTTTTCGACGACCGTGTACTGCGTGGAGTTCCGCTATTTTCGATAACCATGTACTCCGTGATGTTCCACTGTTTTCGATAACCATGTACTCCGTGGTGTTCCAAAGTTTTCGACGACCATGTACTCCGTGGTGTTCCAAAGTTTTCGACGACCGTGTACTCCGTGGTGTTCCACTGTTTTCGACTACCGTGTACTCCGTGGTGTTCCAAAGTTTTCGACGACCATGTACTCCGTAGTGTTCTACTGTTTTCGACTAACGTGTACTCCGTGGTGTTCCAAAGTTTTCGATGACCATGTACTCCGTGGTGTTCTACTGTTTTCGACGACCATGTACTCCGTGGTGTTCCACTGTTTTCGACGACAATGTACTCCGTGGTGTTCCAAAGTTTTCGACGACCGTGTACTCCGTGGTGTTCTACTGTTTTCGACTACCGTGTACTCCGTGGTGTTCCAAAGTTTTCGACGACCATGTACTCCGTGGTGTTCCACTGTTTTCGACGACCATGTACTCCGTGGCGTTCCAAAGTTTTCGATGACCGTGTACTCCGTGGTGTTCCACTGTTTTCGACTACCGTGTACTCCGTGGTGTTCCAAACGTTTCGACGACCATGTACTCCGTGGTGTTCCACTGTTTTCGACGACCGTGTGCTCCGTGGTGTTCCAAAGTTTTCGACGACCATGTACTCCGTGGTGTTCCGCTGTTTTCGACTACCGTGTACTCCGTGGTGTTCCACTGTTTTCGACGACCGTGTACTCCGTGGTGTTCCACTGTTTTCGACTACCGTGTACTCCGTGGTGTTCCAATGTTTTCGACGACCATGTACTCCGTGGTGTTCCAATGTTTTCGACGACCATGTACTCCGTGGTGTTCCACTGTTTTCGACTACCGTGTACTCCGTGGTGTTCCACTATTTTCGACGACCGTGTACTCCGTGGTGTTCCACTGTTTTCAACGACCGTGTACTCCGTGTTGTTCCACTGTATTCGACTACCGTGTACTCCGTGGTGTTTCAATGTTTTCGACGACCATGTACTCCTTGGTGTTCCACTGTTTTCGACGACCATGTACTCCGTGGTGTTCCACTGTTTTCGACGACCATGTACTCCGTGGTGTTCCACTGTTTTCAACGACCATGTACTCAGTGGTGTTCCACTGTTTACCACTACCGTGTACTCCGTGGTGTTCCACTATTTTCACTTATCTACTCAGGCAGTGTCGAAAGCAGAATCTCGAACAAGACGTAGATGACTCCGTTCCACAGCCTCTATAATTCGTTATTCACTAGTCACTTTACCATGGGACGCTAAATTGACTTCTCTACTGACACTATCGTTGAATGGACCTAATATAAACACATAAATAAATAACAAATGACACTTACTTCCCAAGCCTAGCAAAAAATAATTTTAATTACAGTAGAGCTCAAATTAATTTCGTTATAACATTCCTGATTTGCAATAGGCGGTGAGGGTGGGGTGGGGTGGAGGTGGGGGTGGGGATGGTGGGGGGAGTAGAACTTTACCCAGTCGCAATAAAATTTGGATTTTTTCTTCTCAAATTTAACTCGTGTTTATCCTACGTTTGAACTGTACGCCAATATATGTTAAATGTATCTACCATCACAGGCTGTTCTGTATTACATTTGTGGACAGTGAACCAGCAGCGCCACTGCTGTTCATAAGATCCGACAGTCCTGGAAAGAAATTATTTGTGGCTGTGTATTTTAACCACAAAACACCAACAAACCCAGTCATCTTCTGTGGCATTAAATCTGGCCCTTCTAAAGGCGAAACTGTTTACATGCTTCGAATTAATATAAAATAAAAACAAAACAGCAAACATGTACAAAGCCTGGATATTTTTTTAAACCTAAATAAAAAATTACTTTTTTCGTGCTGATTGCAGGAGTTATGTAACTGTCATGTACATGATTTTTCATTTCGCATGAAAAGCGTTTACGTCCAGTTAGTCGTGAGAATTTTTTTAACACGTCACCGGCTGAAGATATCCGTTTGATATATTCGGCTCATTTGTCTGTGACATGGGTTTGAAAATTTGCAGACTCTTTTGAAATGTCACTTGCGTGTGACAGATTATATTTTCTTTGCAAATCAGGCCCCCCCCCACATGTGCAGAAATCTTCAACCGCGTGGAATAATTTCCTTCCGTGATTTCATAACCTCAGCATTTCTACTGGTTTTTTACTCGAAATTGCAGGCAAGACTGCAGACGTACAGGGTTCTGGAAAATGTTGTAAAAATAGCCCCACATTTTGCTGTTACTTACTGCATCACAAAAATTTAATAGTTTTTCAACAATTATTATTTACATTTTCATGTATCAAACACTAATATTACACAAGTGGACTGCAAACTCTACGTACATTTAAATGAGGTAATATAAGATTTTTACACTAATAAGACCGGTAGTGTCGTATGGAGCAAAAGCATGGACGTTGACGAAGAAAGAAGAATAAGCTCTGCTTATTCTTTAAAGGAAAATATTTAGAAGAATACACGGTCCTAAATATGAAAACGGGGAATGGAAAAGTCGGACGAATCGAGAACTAGAAGAGATGAGCAAAGGAGAAAATATAGCAAAATAGATAAAAGGGCAAAGGATAAGCCGGTTAGGTCACCTAGAGAGAATGGAGGAGGACAGGATACCCAAAAAGATCTTCATTCAAGAACTGGAAGGGACGAGAAGAAGGGGAAGACCCAGGAAAAGATGGAAAGAGGAAGTAGAAAGAGATCTTCAAGTGCTGGGAGTGAAAAGATGGAGAGAGTTGGTGGCAGGTAGGCAAAAATGGAAGGACATTGTTCGACAGGCCAAAGCCCAAAGTGGGCTGTAGTGCCAATGGAAGAAGAAGAATATACGATTTTAAGATATTATTTGCTTAAAATTCCTAAAATTTCATAGCACGGTTACAGAAATTATAAATTAATGCTTATAATATATTAGGATTAATTTTCATGTGCAATTAAATCCGGTATCCATAAATAATTGCCGGTCCCAGTGGCCGCGCGGTCTAAGGTGTAGGTCTTCGGCCGCTCGCCTGCTGAGATTGTGGGTTCGAATCCCACCGGGGGACATGGATGTCTGTTTATTGTGAGTGTTGTGTGTTGTCAGGTAGAGATCTCTGCGACGAGCTGATCACTCATCCAGAGGAGTCCTACCTACTGTGATGCGTCGTCGTGTGTGATCTAGAAACCTCAAGGAGGCCATGGCCCGCGTTGGGCCGCAGCGCCACAGGAAAAAAAAAATCCACAGATAATTTATTCACTTAACGTCGAAGACACACCGCCACCGTCTTCCGATACAACTCCATGTGTTTCACCATACACTTATATGTACATCCCTGAGATGCAAAACGCCAGTGTAGCCCGACGACGTCCATCTTCCGAGTCTTGTTCCTACTCTTACGGAAAGTACACACACTTGGCTAAGGGATCAGCCCATTCTAAAGCGTCTATCTACACAACAGAACACAAATAGAGAAAAGGGGCATACGCCCATGTATAAACGTGCACACTGTAAGTGGCACTAACACTTACAACGCTTGGGTTTGATCGGAACAGAAACAGTAACCATTTCTTGCGCCGCGCGTTCTTTGCGACCGGCAAGCAGTTATTGTACATTTCGTTATTTAGCCCTGCAGCCCTAAACTACAAGGCACACAGACGGTGATCAAAAATCACGCAACCGATTTCGATGGAACATGTTCTGTTGTTAAGAAGTACACTAACGTCAATAAACAAACACAACGTTATGCTAAATTTTGGGAATGTCCCCTACGGTCAGCAATGTACGCATCCACCAACTTTCGTGGTTTCTGCAACCAGCTGAACATTTAGTTCCACTTCATAAAATACCTGGACGCATTTACATATAAAACTTTCTGAGCCAATAAAAAATCGTCTTTGTGTTTCCATTATTCAAGTTATGTACTGTACAAGGCGCAGTCTCACCTTGATGAAAACAGCCAACCATAAACAGTTACAGGGAATTCATAATTACTTATCGATAAGTACCGGTACAGTTACAGCTGTTTATCTTTTCTACGAATCCAGTTGAATACCATTTAATTACAGGCAAGAAAATATTTAACTAGGCGTTACGTGCCTTCTCGACAACACTGTATCACATGAAGATCTTAAGTCATATTGACACTACATTTATGACAGTATCAGTACTGACACAATTTACATCGTGGAAGTTCAGGTACTGTAATAAAATTATAAAAAACGTGGAGTTCAAATGACAATGTATGACCTTCCATTCCAAATGAATCAGTTCGAACTTTGTTTAGAGAGAAAGCCTGAAACATTACACCGTAAATCTGTCCCCCCCCCAATTATAATATTTTTAGTAGCTCCTCTTAAAACGTTCAAAATAATTAAGAAATTTTGATTTTTATCTCAAATGTTACACCACATCAACACAGCTACACACGTGACTCATTTCCAAACTGGTTGAATGCAGTAAGTGAATTATATTTTTAAAAATTCTGAATAATTTTTTAAATTAAATGTATTATTACTTTTTGAACACATTGTAAGGTAAAAATATCCCTGTGCTTAACCGAACACGATGCCATAAATTCCAAGTGGACGTGGAGTTTTACCTCCACGTATTCTTAGCGTTGTAAAGTAAGAGATCACTTTCCTCACTACAGTCATAACATTTACTGATTTGTTGTTGAAAGAGAAGACGTGACATAGCTTGTAATTAGACTAAAATTGTCATCTAAGCGACTTTTTACGGCGTAGGAAAAACAGTCCCTTTGTAGGCCTGGGCAGGCTCTGCGGGGTTCCAGGCGGCGGAGGCTCCCCAGATTTCAAGAAAAGGTGGTAAGGTCGTCGACCTTACGCACCGGCCGCCTTTACCATCCAAGAAGTACTCCTGGTACTCTTTTCTGTTACAGGCTGAGTCGACCCAAGAGACACAGTGCGGCCGGACACCATCGGGTATCGCACCCGAGACCTTCCGGCTTGTAGCACCGCACCTCAACACACTGCAACACCGCGTGCTTCTGTGTGTGACTGTACATTGGTAAATACATACATATTTTATCACCAGCACAACGCTGATATATATCACCGCAAAATTTATAATTATTGTTAGTTTATATTAAAATTGTAATTAATGTACAATTTGATACAGGTTATTTACTTGTTTATATACCCCTTGACGACGTTTCGTTAGCTCAGACGAGTAATGTGACGTCTGACGATACGAAGATAAGAGAACAATTGACGGATTTGTTTTGAAGTACAGAATGAACGTAGGAAAGCTACTGATAATCCGATATTCGTGCTGATGTTTGACCCGGACGTCCCGAATAGTAAACCTGTGTGTTACCATCTTGATGGCGTCATGATGCCAATTAATATTGCATTAACGATGCTGCATGTGGCAGTCTATCGATTTGCTCAAATCACAACACATGAATGTTTTACTTCTTTCTTGAAGAAAGTAATTAACATATGACGTCGTTAAAATAAGCTCTTCTCTAGGGATAAAAACTATAAAATTAAGACAATTATGAAACCAAGTTCAAAGCAGACACAGAGAATGTATAAAATATCATGTCAAGGTTTACGGTAAAGTCCCACAACACCATGAGGGCATACGGGGATAGCGGAGGCATAACTCCATTCATTCTTAATTTTAGCACTACGCGGAGAGAGTGGTCGGCTTTACGCCCTTGTCGCTTCACCACCGGCA
>Ga0123352_10006116_pt1:0-10000 | contig 18347 bp, 12 predicted proteins | sample TergutLab28metaG_FD_89700 | JGI IMG/M metagenome (GOLD analysis project Ga0123352, IMG submission 89700) | Labiotermes labralis P1 segment gut microbial communities from Petit-Saut dam, French Guiana - Lab288 P1 | ecosystem: Host-associated > Arthropoda: Insects > Digestive system > Gut... | reverse complement strand
TGAATTCGTCAAGTTTAGGGCAGGGCAGAGTGTCGGATTGCTGTAGTGTGGCACTTATATTCTACGCAATGCTGAAAATTTCCTGAACACTCGAATTATTTCATGTTCAAGAAGAATTGTTTTTGACTGATTTCCAAAATCAATAACTTCCTTACTTCATCGAATTTTGCTCTTTTGTTCTTTGAGACAAGATCATATTCGCTAAACTGATGAGGACCTCCTCCTTCTCCTTCTCCTCCTCCTTCTTCTTCTTGTTCTTCTTCTTCAATCAGCACTACAGCCCACTGTGGGCTTTGGCCTGTCGAACAATGTCCTTCCATTTTTTCCTATCTGCAACCAACTCTCTCCATCTTCTCACTCCCAGCACTTGAAGATCTCTTTCTACTTCCTCTTTCCATCTCTTCCTGTGTCTTCCCCTTCTTCTCGTCCTTTCCAGTTGTTCAGTGAAGATATTTTTGGGCATCCTATCAATGAAGACACTCCTGGCCCTTTATTAATGCCAAACCCTCTTCCCCACGGAATCAGTTTCATGACAACGAACAAAGTCAACACAGAACAGTACGTACTGAGAAGTCACTCATCAGCTCAAGAAATTACGATTCACCTATGGAACCAACAGTTTCAATGTCAAGTACACATAAGCCCTGCACTGCCTCTTATCCCGAGACAGATAAATTCTTTTCGCATTCTTTTACGTCCTGTTTCTTTAACACACATCCCACAACTTCTAATTTTTATTGGGTGATGAAACAAAAACTAGTGTTTAGCTTCAAGCTCCAGTAGCTTCACCCGCGTAAATTGGGTCTGTCATTCGTTTCTTAAGTGGCTGAGTGGGGCACAGTTTCGATTTTGAGATATACCCCTGCTGGAAATCAAAGATGGATCGTGAATTCCGTAGGAAGCCGCTATACAAATTGAGATATCCTGACGTTAAACACATCACAGCTTAGAAAACGATATGTGGATTACATTACTTTCTTACTCATTAACTAATTTAAAAAGCAATGAACAGAATACCCGTAATGATAGCAGTAATGTCTTTAATACGTCGCTAAAAAATAAGTACAGTAATACAATATTATGGTAAAGCAGTCCCGTTAAAGACCTGGAGTGACCCAGAGGGTTCCAGGAAGTTATATTTTCATGACAACAGCACAGAATTGTGGTAAGGCTGTCAGCCTTACGCACCGGCCACCTTTACCCCCAGGAAATATTCCTGGTACTGATTTCTGTTAGAGACTGAGTCCACCCCAGGTCCACAGCGCGATCGGACAGATTTTATGTCAATGAAAAATTCCAATGACACCATCTGGAATCAAACCAGCAACCTTCTGATTTGTAGCATAGCATCTTAGCCACTGTGCCACCGTGGTCCCCCAAGTAATAAAATGTACTTAATACAAACTTAATTAATTACAATGTACTTAATACCAAAAAATATCTTCCGTTTTCTTTCTAAGTCACTTCTGCCTTCATAATTTATAACTGTACGTTACAAAGTTCATGCCATTTTACCCACCGCATCACTTTGCATTATGATTCAGTGGTTAGTATTTGGGAAACGTGAATCTAATTACGGAAAAGCGTTTCCAATTAAAAAGGTCTTGGAAAACAATAACCACTTCTATTCCTCTAACGTCGCGTTTTCCGCCCCAATTCACCTTTTAACCCGTACACTAAAAACACGACTTTCGTCTGGGTAATTAAATAAAATGTAAAACACGCACATACGAACGCACATGTGCATGTGCTGAGAAAAACACAAACACACACACACACACACACACACACACCGCAACGCTTATTAAAAGGACAGGGTAATTTGTGTTTTGAAAAGCGAGAGAGTAGAGTCTAGAATACCGCACATAACTGAAAAAATTCCTCACCCAACATTACATGTTCTGTGAAACGAGGCTGGCCCTATTAGTATGTGATGTAGGTTGGCAGCAAAGTAAACGAGTCAGAAGTAAAAGGGGTTGGCTGTATGAACACCGGCTACGTGCCTTGAAACTGCAAATGAAAACGCTCTGAATAATCCGAACAGTGCAAATGACGAAATATCTGGCCAGCTACATAACTTTAAAGTGTGCACATAGCACCATATTAATGCATACTGCAACATGAAATATTTAATGGATTTCATAAATAGTCTTACTTCTAATCCCAGATAAATGATGATGTAATTAAATTCGTTGTTATTATCGTAAGGTTCTTTGAACATTTCAACTAGAACACGCACGACTCAACGACACCAGAAGAGAAATATCTAAACCTAACACTTCAATATTACCTTAATTTAATTTAATTAGCTTGTATGTTGTTTTTTCGCACCATTGTTTACTAATTTGTTTCCCTTACTCAACTTACTTTTACTCCGTACTATATTAGTTGTGGGGCCCGGTAGCTCAGTCGGTATAGCGACTGAGCTACAGGCTGTACGGTCGAGGATCGAATCCCGGTGGGGACGAGATTTTCCGCCCGTCCAGACCGGCCCTGTGGCCCACCCAGTCTCCTATAAAATGGGCACCGGGTCTTTCCCGGGGGTAAAGTGCGGCCGGGGCGTGCTGCTGACCACTCACCCCTTTCTAGTGCAGCGGTCACTGGAAGAGTAGAGATATACCTCTACACACCCTCTGGGCCACACCGGGCCTGTAATGGGATAACTTTACATATATTAGTTGTACTTCAGATACTGAACCAAGAAATTATGAAAATCAAACTTGACGTATTATAACAGTAAATATAAAAACTAAGTGATCAGATCAATGAAGCCACTATAACTATAAGAACTATATTGTGCATAATCTTAGATCAATGAACCCACTATAACTACAGAAACTACATTTATATAAAAATTGCACACTGTGTATTTATAAGCTAAGTGCACATGTACATATAATTCTCTACAAACACAAGATGATACCGTAGATCCAACTATATTAACCTAGACATAGCATACAATAACAGAACCCCTGTACCCACACCACCCATCCTACACAACACATGCGAGATCTCGTACCCACTTCACCTCTTACCTCCCCACTGTATACGGCCCACATAAGTCGAGTGTAGCTGCTTACTAAGTTTTTCATTTCTCAACCTGAAGATGGCCATTGTAAAGTGCTGAAACATGTAGTTGTTCTTAATGTAATAAATTCTATACATATCTCTACCATCAAATAAAGTTGTGTCAGATAAGTACATACACTCCAATCTAGTTTCGTTACTATTATTTTTTTTATTTAATGGTATAGGTTCAGGTGCAGAGGGAGTACTGGGTCAAAGGAAACTGAAAAAAAGCACAATTATTTTATCGTATACAACGATTAGGAAGAATTCATATGAAAGAGGACGTGACAATATGCGATAATTACGGGACAGTCTAATTGCTATGTACAGGATATACAATTCTGGCAAATATTTATATGTGAAATTAGTAACTTATACTGCAGTAAATGCTAGGAGAATACCAAGAAGGTTTTCGAAGGGACAGGTCAACTGTTGATCAAATATTTACAATGAGAAAAAAATGGAAAAATATTGGGGAGGGGGAATATAGATATACTTCATTTATTTATTGATTTTCAAGTAGCATATGGCACTGTATGGAGAAAGGAATTATGGAGCGAAATGCGTGAAGTATGTTTCCCCCAAAAATTAGTTACATGGAACAGAATTTTAAACAATGAAATATATGTAATATAATATTAAGTAATGTACATCAGCACAACTACTTTATTACACCATGTAATTACATACATAATAATAAAGTAGTTATGCTGACGTACATTATTTAACTTTATATTACGTTTATGAGCACATCGTGATGCCTCTGTTAAAAAAAACAATATATGCTAAGGTTAAAATTGGCAAACATTTATCCTCGGAATTTAAAGTTAACAAAGGTTTGAGACAAGGATATGCAATTGTTCCTTTGCTGTTAAACACCGTGCTGGATGTTGCAATTAGAAGATCTACAGTAGAAACACAGGGAACCATATTCAAAAAAATATAGTCAAATTGTGGCATACACTGACGACGTGGGTATTATGGGAAGAAGATTACAGGATGTTGAAGAAGTATTTACATCACTGGTCGAAGAAACAAATAAGATGGGATTAGAAGAAAAGGAAAACAAGACAAAATTTATGATAGCATCACGATAGCCTTACAATGAAAATGAATGTGTATAACTTGGTACATATAATTTTGAAACAGTAAAAGACTATACATATCTTGGTAAAAACCTAACAAATGAAATAGAATTAAGACCAGAGATTGAAAAAAAATTACGAATGCAAATAGGGCATAATATGCTCTTCTACCTCTACGAAAGAACCAATCAATACTCAGGAGAGAACTAATAAAAACTTGTAAGACATCAACGAGGCCAGAAGCAACATGCGGAATAAAGATGTTGACAAACGGCCGGCTACTTTTTAAAGAAAAGTTTTAAGAAGACTCTTTGGGGGAATTAAAGTAAATGAAAACTGGGGAAAGCGATATAATAAAGAATTAATATAGCTGGTCAGTGATTTAGACGTAATTTCATTTGTCAGAATAAGTCCGGTTCAACTGGATTGGTCATGTTAACAGAATGGATAGTACAAGAAAATTAAGGTAAGTATTTAACAATAACCTAAGGGAAGTCGAATAAGAGGACGATCAAAAAAGAGATGGTGGAAATATGTACAAACAGGTACTAATAAATGCAAAATTACAAAATGGGATGAGAGGACAACAAACAGAGCTGACTGGAAGAAGTCCATTAAGGAGGCGCAGATCCGCATTGGACTGTAGAGTCATCGAAGAAGTGGAAGAAGTAGTAGAAGAAGAAGAAGAAGAAGAAGAAGGAATTAGGTAAAGAGATGTCGTAGCCTAGAATTGTACCAGTATTTGCCTGCACATACTGAAGAAACGCGCGACAAAAGTAAGAATGAATAATTGACGCACCGGCCTGTGATTCAGGTAGACATAGTCAAGAACAATGGAGCTGCGTCATTTTAATTCTGTGTGTTCTTAAATGACTGCTAAACTATCTGTCCAAGGTTATGTTATTTCTGCTGGACGTTATTGAACGTTTTATTAATCCCTAACACTAAATATTGTATTTAGTAAGATTTATTGGTTTCTTATGTAAAACATTAATTGATCACTTATTTAATACAGTTGATTGGAAGGGGAAATACTGATTGTAAATGATAGACGTTTTAAATGTATAGCTTTAAAGAAATACAGTAATATATGAAAGTAGAATAAATACATAATTATTCCTAAACATAATATTAATTTAATCGCAAGTTAAAAGACAGAGTAATTCAAGCATTTCAATGAAGTCCGTTAAGTCACAAATACTTCAACTGGGTGCGTCGATTACAGTCTGAAATTATTATTTTTTTCTTCACAGGTCCGTTTCAAACACTTAATGAAATTTGTAGTCGCACTGCAAGAACCAACTGACGAATAACACTGTTCTGCAGATAGGGTACAAGAACTCTCTCTGGTTTAGCATGATCTGTACCCTGACCCATGCCAATGGTTTTCTACCCTGCTACAGCGATGCATCCTGCGTTTAACCCTTTAAAGACGAAGCTCAGACTGCTTTATTTAAAGACCTAGTCCGTACCGCGTTGTAAACACTTTTCATCTCAGTTATAAAAAGCAATCATTTTATGCTGTAAGTGGCACAAGTCTCTGTTTGTTCTCAGATAAATACAAAACACATAAATACAGTGTGGGCAGAGCGCAGACTGCTTTATTTAAAGACCCAGCTCGTACCGCGCTGTAAACACTTTTCATCCCGGTTATAAAACCAATCAGTTTATGCTGTAAGTGGCACAAGTCGCTGTTTGTTCTCAGATAAATACATGACACATAAATACAGTGTGGGCAGAACGTACAGTTGTTGAATGTTAAACTGTTGGTGCATCACGTGACCAATAGGCTTTAAAAGGTTAATGAACACAATGGTGACGCAGAATAATGACGGGTTGTGCCATATATTATGTTCCCACTCGATGTATAATCAGTCGCCTTGGTGCATATATAGCAGACAGTCTTACGAACGGATTATAATCGTTCCACCGGCCATATATCACGTCATGGTACAATAGTTCGCCTTCAGAAGTAATCACTGGTGAATTACGTTAAAGACAAAGTTACTTAGTGCTCAGTGATCAAATAATATTGCATCACTGAAATCAATCATCTCCTTAGTAATACAGAGCAATAGGTGTAACACGTATTCACAAAAAAATTCCCTAACAATAAGTACCTGTGAGGGACTGTACACCGTTGAGGTTAGCTCCTACACAAATATTTACGTCCATTTACGAAGACTTAAAAATTCAAAATTCGATCCGACTTGTGATATTCAAATAACAGTTAATCACTGTAACATGCTGCCGGTATGGTACCTGGAGTTTCAGTATTCCATCAAATGAAGTCCACGGTTGGATTCCAGAGAAGGTTTCAGGTTCTCGATCTTGTCGGATTCTATGCGCGTTTTCTGCATTCCCGGGCGAAACTGCAGTCGAAGGCGAATGAAATAACGCAAACATAAAATTATAGCCGATTATAAATGTATAATTTAAACTACAGGTAAGTTTTTAAAAGGATCATCTTTCATCGCAATTATTCAGTAGTGACTGTTAGTAAAGCTATACCTACACAGACCTGGATAAGCCCTTAGAGCAGTGTTTCTCAACCGCTGGGCCGCGAACCGGTACCGGTCCCTGGCATCAATTATACCGGGCAGCGAGAGGTTCTTCTGGAATTTATCATTTTAGTTTTTCTAAGGATTTTTCATGAATAAATGTTTTATAGTGGAAATATTCTGAGGAGAAAAATATTCGAAAATGTGTTGAAAAACTCACACCCAGATGTTGGCCTGAGGAAACTACAATATGCTACAAGATTTCATTAGTCCAGTGATTGATAACTAATTTAAATGTAATTTTATATTTGTCAACATGCCACACCTTACACATAAGTTACAATTATGCCATAATTAATTATTAATACTTATGTTAGTTTAATTTACGAACTTAAAAAAAATGGAAAGGTATTTACGAGTACATTTGTTGGGACCGGGCCCTCGTCTTATGAAAAAAGAATTTACCGGGCCGCGGTCGCACAAAGGTTGAGAAACACTGGGCTAGAGCTCAAGAAGTTGAAGATTCCCGAATTTCTAGACAAAAGTCACATGAATGTGGCAAGGTTGTCACCCCTGCGCACCTCAAAGAAAGTACCCCTGGTACTCATTTCGGCCTCAGGCCGAGTCGACACCAGGGTCAGAGTGTGGCCGGAACAATTAAGGAAATAAAAAAAACCAATAACCCAATGGGAATCGAACCCGCGACCCACGGCTTGCAACGCAGTGCCCCAACCAACTGCTCCATCGCGTACTCGGGGATAAAAATAATTGCTAATGATAGCATAACGTTTCTCCCATTGGTTGAAATAACGCGCTGCATTATTTTGGCCATTAACCACTGCCCAATGTGTCTGTTTATACAACACACATACACACAGAATGAACCCTCGGCCATTCCATTTTCGATCAACTGATCTCCAGTTCAGACGAAGAGCACTTCCAAACCTCGAGAGCAATTACTGAAGAACCATTTCGTATTAAGCATGTGAACACAAACTTGAATTTAGAATTGAGGTAACATATTATACTGTATTCTCGTGGGTACCAATAATGTAGCCAGCAACAATGCATTCACAAAGGCTAGCACAGGCCTCTTTATTCCCAGACCAAACATATGTGTACTTCGTAAAGTAGCTGAAGATGCCCACACATTTTGGGGGGTTTAAAATTCGTTAGCAGTCTTATTTTTGTTTATGTACCAGTGTCCCGTGGGCCGGATAGTTCAGTCGGTATAGCGACTGGCTACGGGCTGGACGGTCCGGGGATCGAATCCCGGTGGAGGTGAGATTTTCCGCACCTGTCCAGACCGACCCTGAGGCCCACCCAGCCTCCTGTACAATGGATACCGGGTCTTTCCCGTGGGAAAAGAGCGACCGGAGCGTGACGCTTACCCCTCACCCCTTCTAGTGCCATGGTCAAGAAAGAGTAGAGTTATATCTCTACTCCCCCTATGGGCCGTACGGCCTGTACAGAGCCTCAGTGCCTGTACAAGGGTGCAATTTATATTTTTTTGAACTTTACCAATGTCCCAGTTGCCGCGCGGTCTAAGGCGTAGGTCTGCGGCCGCTCGCCTGCTGAGAGCGTGGGTTCGAATCCCACAGAGGCTTTGGATGTTTGTCTGCCGTGAATGTTTTGTGTTGGCAGGTAGAGGTCTCTGTGACGAGCTGATCACTCGTCCAGAGGAGTCCTACTGACTGTGGTTCGTCGTTGTGTGTGATTTAGATACCTCGTGAATGAGAAGGCCATGGCCCACTGGGGGCTGTTGGGCCAAAAAACTAACAAACAAACAAACAATCTAATGTCACACTATATCCTTGTATGGCTTCACCGCTATCATGTTGCCTACGTTTGATTATTAGGATTCCTAATTAACTGCATAACCAAGTGTACTATCACTTGATCCCGCATTGCGGCCAGCAACTGTCGTGTAAAATGTTCACATCTGGAAAGGAAATCTATGAGTTAATCCATTAAAGATCAGTGGTTAGCTTATGTACCACCTGATTTCACATTCAGAAGCCCAGCATTCGTTCCACCAAGTAGACTTACGTGTTTCGTACCCGGGTGCTGATAAGTCCTTAGCCCGACCAGGAAGTAAAAAAGCTCGGAAGCATGTGAGGGAAGCGAGCGATTTCAACAACATCGAGACGCAAGCTGTCATCAAGTTTTTTTTTCCTGCAAGGCAAGGCGCCGAAGGAAATTCCTGCCATTGTGACAGAAACATTACTTTGTTTCCTTCCTGGTCGGGCTAGGGACTTATCAGCACCCCTGTATAATTCACAAAAAAAAAACAAACAAATAATCTGTCTCTGTACAAAGCAATCATTTATACGTAGCCACTGAGATGCAGTTTGTTTTCTGTGAGGCAGAAACCGAACTGTCGTATATTATTTAGTTCAACTTGATGCTTCGAATGGTCAAGATTCCCCATAGGATTTTTGTCTCTCTCTATTCATCAACACACTCAGAACGCAACTCCAGTCAGTGCAAGATTTATCCAGTGGATAATTGGGGACAGTTTCCCCAGGGATGAAGCCACCGAATAGCGAATCTGACAGCTCATGTCTATCCAGTGTACAAGTAAATAATGACTGGAGCCTTCCCCCAAGTCGCTATATGTCTTCGGGGTCTCATATTTAAACACGCAAGCAAAGTTTCCGCTTTGGTGGAGATCTGGTATGTGATTGCCAAGTAAAAATCTGTACTGGATCCGAAAAATATTACCAAAAACAGGGGTCAGAGTATTTAGAACGTGCTAATGTCGGGAAGTAATTCTTGAAGTGGGGATCATTTGAGTCAGAAATTATTTTGTGAACTACAAAAATATCCATCTATTAAGACAGTCAACTAACTTCATATTTATTCCGCGTGTTATTGTAATTCGGTTCTTTGCTAACATCTACTGCAGAAAGTTCACAACGGAATAGGTGTAAGATTAATTAGAATTAATGTAGGTGACGAGCATCGGCCCTTATTTTACTCAAGGCACTCTACTGTGGTTGAGCAGAAGTACGTTAATAAACTAAACTCCGTGGCCTTAGTCCGCACGCGAACAATACCGACAGAGCGGCCGCCGCCGGTCGGCGAAGTTAGTGCCAACTTTTGCGGATAGAGGGTGTCACGTGGTCAGCGCAACGGGTCCCCAAGCCGTTAATCTCTGTGTTCTAGACCTGGAGCCGCTACTTTTTTCATTCAGGTAGCTCCTCAATTGACCTCACGAGACTCACGAGGCTGAGTGGACCCCGTTCCAGACCCACTACAACTCAGAAAATCTGGTAGCGCCGGGGATCGAACCCGGGACCTCTGTATCTGTAGCCAGAAACTCTGACCACTAGACCACAGAGG
>Ga0123352_10006115_pt1 | contig 18347 bp, 20 predicted proteins | sample TergutLab28metaG_FD_89700 | JGI IMG/M metagenome (GOLD analysis project Ga0123352, IMG submission 89700) | Labiotermes labralis P1 segment gut microbial communities from Petit-Saut dam, French Guiana - Lab288 P1 | ecosystem: Host-associated > Arthropoda: Insects > Digestive system > Gut ... | reverse complement strand
CTCGACAAAACCTGTGCAGGCCCCTATAAACGCCATCATCCACATCCAGAAAATGGAGCCTGGGCCGCCCATCAATATTGCGGCGGCAACGCCAACAACGTTGCCTGTGCTCACGCGGCTGGCTTCCGCTATGCAAAAGGACTGAAATACCGAAAGGGAATTTTGGGGTTTATTGGCTTCAGAGACGTTCTGGTTGGCCTCTCTGTCTTTGCCGACGATAAGCCTGAATGAGTCGCTGAAAGTCGTAAATTGCACGAATTTCATTTTAATTGTAAGGTAAATGCCGCCAACAACCAGCGCCACGCCGAATATATACGTCCACAACCAGACGCCTACGTCTCTGACAATCAATGAAAATGCGTCCACTATTTTTCCTCCTGAGTTTTACAATTGTAATAAATGTTACCTGAGAACAGGTGCAGGCCAAGTTTTTGCGAAAGATATTCCATAAGCAACAGGCCGCCTACGCTGTTTCCTTTACTGTTCAGAGCCGGACCAAAGGTTGCCACACCCAGGTTGTTCTCAGCTATAGCCATTATGCCGCCGCCCACGCCGCTTTTGCCTGGTATGCCGACCTTGATTGCGAATTCGCCGGAACCATCGTACATACCGCAAGTCACCATAAGGGTTTTGACGATTCGTACAATCCAATCCTCCACCAAAACTTCGCCGGTAAAAGGGTTTTTGCCGTTATTTGCCAGCACCAGCGCGTAATGGGCCAAATCCTGAGTGTTGGCGAGCGTGGCGCACATTTTGAAATAAAGGTTAACAGCTTCTTCAGCGTCGCACTCAATGACGCCTTCGCCCTGCATGAGGTAGGCCATCGAGCGGTTACGCATCCCGGCCGCCTGCTCGGATAAATATACTTTTTGATCCATCTCAATGGTTTGGCGGCCGCAAAGCTTTCGCGCAAGCCACAAAAACGCCGCGTAGGCGTCGTCAACAGCACCTATGCAGCATCCGGCTACGGCAATAGCTCCGGCGTTTATCATGGGATTCAGCGGAAAATGCGTTTTGGTTTCCAGTTTAACTATGGAGTTAAAGGCATCACCCGTAGGTTCTACCCCGACTTTGCTGAAAATTCCCCGCTCACCCACAAGTTTCAGCGCGAGTATTAAAGTGATGGTTTTAGACACGCTTTGCATTGTGAACTCGTGCTGCCAGTCGCCGGCATGAAAGCATTGGCCATCAATGGTCATTACACAGGCTCCAAGGTGGTTTGGGTTGGATTTTGCCAGCTCTGGAATATAGGTGGCAACATGGCCTGTATGAATATGGGAACGAGCATGATCCAAAGCTTCGTTCAGCGTTTGCTTTATCATTAAATCGACCCCATCATGTAAGTTATTTTATTTTTAACGTTATAAACGCCCGGGATGCTGCCCGGGCGAATTGAAATGCATTTTGCCACTCCTTAAAGAAAAAAAGAAAAAGGAGCGAGGTGTTAGAATTCTCTTCTTTCTTTGATACGCGCCGCTTTACCACTGAGTTTACGCAGGTAATAAAGTTTTGCCCTGCGAACCTTGCCTTGGCGTTTGACTTCGATTTTGCCTATCGATGGGCAATGCAGTGGGAAAATACGCTCCACGCCAACGCCGCTCGACATTTTTCTGACGGTGAAGGTTTCGTTCAGTCCGCCGTGCTGCCGCCCGATTACTATACCTTCAAACACCTGAATACGCTCCCTGACGCCTTCCTTGACTTTAACGTGTACTCTCAGGGTATCCCCTGGGCGAAAGTCGGGGAGGTCATCCCTCGTGTATTTTTTTTCGATAAGATTTAATATGTTCACCTAGATACGCTCCTTCTTGCTCAAGTTCACTTCAAAAACCCAAAAAACGGTCGAGGAACACCGTAAATTTCCCGCAGAAAGGCAAATTGTCACCTTCAATAGGAAGCATGGGCAAAACTAAACAGCCAACGTCCTCTTTTGATCCACTAAATTCACTAAAGCGAAACACCACAGAACCGCCGCTTTCAAATATAAAACGCTTAATTTCAAGCCAATGCCTGCCGCCTTCACAGGGTTCATCGCATACATCAACAACACTCAAAGGAAATTTTGTCGCTTTTTCTTTTTCCCTCACCCAATCCAGTGCCCGGCCTAACGATGGAATGAGCTTAATTTTATCATGTCCTGGAAAATCTTTTGCCGCAAATTCCTGTCTCAGGGTGTCTCTGCTTTCCGGCGATTTCACCGTAACCAGAAGGCGGGCGACATCATAACTTTTGCATAATACGGCAAGCTTTTTTACCAGCTCCGCTCTGTGTTCATGCATTTCATATTCAAAAAAAACATAAAAGCCGCCTTGCATGTAACCTCGAAGGCTACTCCTGGATAGAAGCTCCGGCCGACGCGAAAGAGTGCGAGTAACAGCCTGCCTTCGGCGCCAAGTCAAAATTTCCGCAGAGTTACCGGACAACAACACATTCGGCACGTCCATACCCATCCACGAAGACGGGCGGGTATAATGCGGATGATCCAGCATCCCGCTGTAGAAAGAGTCCTCAATTACCGCTTCTTCTCTTCCGACAACGCCGGGAATGAGGCGAGCGACCGCGTCAATAACCGCCATCGCTGGTATTTCTCCACCTGTCAGCACACAGTCCCCGATTGTGGCCTCTAAGTCGACCTCACGTTCAATAAAACGCTCGTCAATGCCTTCGTAGCGCCCACAAATAATGACCACGTGAGGCTGGCTAAAAAGCGATTCCACAATTTCCTGGGTTAAGAGCGTTCCCTGTGGGGAAGGATAAACCACAAATGCGCTATCTTTATCATCTCGGACGGAATTTAATGCCTCACTCAAAGGCTTGGCCATCAAAACCATCCCGCCGGAGCCAAAGGCGTAATCGTCAATCTGCCGATACGCGCCTTTTCCGAAAGAGCGCAGATCCACCACATCGACCTGGACAAGACCGGCTTTTACTCCTTTGCCGACGATGCCTGTCGAAAGAAAGCTGCTGAAAAAATCCGGGAAAGCGGTAATTATAGTAAAACGTACCATACGTGCCATGATAAATTACGGCGCGAGCGGCCTTCTACCAAAGCCCTTCTATCAGTTCGACTCGGAGCTTGCCCAAAGGTATGTCGATTTCTTTTACAAAATCCTCGACTGCGGGAACATAATGCCGTTTGCCGCTTTCGTCTTTGATTTCATAAACCTCTTTTCCTCCGGTTGAGATAATGTTATCTACCACGCCTAAAACTTTTCCATCGTTATCGACAACTTGCAAGCCGATCAGATCGTCTACCCAAAAAGAACCCTCAGGTAAAGGAACACGATCTTCAGGGTCTATCAGTACAGACGCTCCCACAAGTAGTTCAGCTTCGCTCCGATCCTGTATGTCGCTCTCAATTATCAATTCGCCTTTACCTTCATGTCTCCTGACGCGCAACACTTTCAAATTGCGAACCAATTCTTCATTCAGGTAAAGGCTTAAAACGTCCATATGATCAAAGCGCTCAGGGAAATCCGTTAGAGGCGCAATTCGCACCTCTCCTTTAACTCCGTGAGCTGCTGAAACATAACCGATGGAAATTTTTCCATCGGTTAAATTCTTCACTTTATTCGCGGCAGTTAAGTTAATCGTCCCCTATTCTTCGACGATGTCGACGTCTACCCGCTCTCCCGCTTTCACGGCGGCGGCTTTGGCCAGGAGACGAATTGCGTTGATTGTTGCTCCGCGCTTCCCAATGATGCGTCCTACATCTTCGTGAGCTACCCGAATCATTACCTTGACGCCACCTTCACCATCACTACTCTCAACGCTTACGGCTTCAGGCTGTGTGACAAGATACTTCACTATAAACTCAACGAACTCTTTGTAATTAGCCATTGCGGCACCTCCTGATTTCTACGTGAAATTATAAAGGATTATACACCTTTACTGCTTTCAAATTTTTCCCAGACACCCTGCTTTTTCAATAAACCTCTCGCCGTGTCCGAAGGCTGAGCGCCAACGCCAAGCCAATAAAGCGCCCGATCTTCGTTGATTGATACCGCTGCGGGATCGGTCATTGGGTTGTAGGTTCCTATCAGCTCAATAAAGCGCCCATCTCTGGGTGAGCGTGAATCAGCAACTACAAGCCTGTAAAACGGAGCTTTCTTTCTTCCAAAACGAGATAAACGGATACGCACTGCCATTCAATAAAACACCTCCTGATATTTATAACGCTTCTCAAATTTACTCGCAAAAGTGCACTCAAAGTTTAAATTTTGCGAGTGAAGGAGCCAATTGTATCCTAACGTCCGGCTCCCCCAAATATGGATTTGAGATCGAAATTTTTACCGCTCAACAGTTTTTTATAGAGCGGTTTCATTTTTTCGTACTGTGACAGCAATCTGTTCACCATCTGAATCGACGTGCCGGAACCCAAAGCTATACGGCGGCGGCGGGAACCTTTGATTACTTTAGGGTTGCGCCTTTCTTGCAGCGTCATGGATTGAATGATTGCTTTATTCTTTTTTACTTCTGAGTCATCGACCCCGGCGCTGTTCAGTTTGCTTATAGCCCCGCCCAATCCCGGAATCATCTCCAGGACTTTTCCGATAGGCCCCATTTTCTCTATTTGTTCGAACTGTGTCAGAAGAGTTTCTAGCGTAAATTCCTTGCTCTTCATAACTTGAGCCAGTTTATCCGTGTCAGCTTCGCTGATGGCCTGAACTTTTTCAAGGAGGCCTTGCATATCTCCCATTCCCATTACTCGTCCGGCCATGCGGCGGGAGTCGAAGGCTTCGAGCGCGTCAGTGGCTTCTCCGACGCCCACGAATTTTACAGGTACGCCAGTCGAGGCGCGTATTGCAAGGGCACTTCCGCCTCTCGCGTCTCCATCCATCTTGGTAATGATCAAACCTGTCAGCGCAAGTTTGTCGTGGAACGCTTTCGCCACGTTGACAGCTTCCTGACCAGTCATCGCGTCTACCACAAGGAGCGTCTCATGCGGTGGCAGCACGCCGGTTATGGCGGCCAGTTCTTCCATAAGCTCCTGGTCAATGTGGAGCCTTCCCGCCGTATCCAGCAGGATTACATCGTTTAAATGAGATTCGGCGTAAGATATCGCACCTCGCACTACGCCAAGTACGTCTAAATCACCTTTTGCCTGAGGCCCGTAAAAAGCAACCTTGGACTGAGCGGCCAGCACACGCAACTGTTCCACTGCCGCCGGTCTGCGAAGGTCGCAGGCAACAACAAGAGGGCTGTGCCCGTTCTGAAGGCGGCGCGCCAGTTTGACCGTCGTGGTGGTTTTTCCGCTTCCCTGGAGCCCCGCCATCAAAATCACGGTCGGCGGCTTTGATGAAATGGTCAACGGAATTTCCGTTTCGCCCATCATGGAAATCAGTTCTTCGTATACAACAGTGGCGACCTGCTGCGCTGCCGTGATGGATTCCAAGATTTTAAGGTCTACCGCACGGACGCGGATTTTTTCCAGCAGTTCTTTGACTACCCTGAAATCTACGTCAGCTTCCAGAAGAGACTTTCGTATTTCACGCAGTGCAAGGTCGATGTCTTCTTCAGAAAGCCTTCCTTTGCTGCGTAGTTTATTTAATGCGGATTCCAGTTTCGCTCTAAGGGCGTCGAACATATCTTTTTACTCCTCGCTCATTTCGCTTATACGCAATTCAAGCTCTTTTATCCGGCTTTCCAAGCGCTCAAGCCGCGCTGCGATGCCGAGTTCATTTTCAAATGCTAAAAGTCTTTCCGTTGTTCTGCCTAACAATATGTGAATCGCTTGGCGTGAAACTCCTGAGCTTTCGGCTACCTCGCTGAGCGACCAGTCGGAAAAATAACACATTTCATAGACATTTCTCTGCCGCTCCGTCAAAAGAGGGGCGTAAAGGTCATAAAGAATATTCACGTAAACACGACGTTCAAGACGTACCCCATCTTCCAGATTACACCATGCCTCCCTTGCACAATGCAGAGCATTATATTTTCGATCTTCATTATTGTCAACTTTTTTTGTTTGACAGAAATTAAAAAAACAGGACAAAATAAAAAAATCGACCGCGGGGGCCGATTTTTTTATTTTGTTGAAACGATAATAACTATCTGGCTGCGAGGGCTTCGCGGACTCTGGCTGCCTGTTCCGGCTCAAGCCATTCATCCAGAAGATTGTCGTTGTTTCTTAAAAACCATATGGCAGCGTTTTCGTGAGACGCTCCTGTTTCCTCCAAAAAGGCAAGGGTCTCTGAAACTCTCTGAGCGCCGGTGTTATATCTGCTGAAAAAATCCACGAGGGCAGGGGCGCGCTCCGCGAATCTGTTGCTGGAGACAATTCTCAACGCCTGTCTTGGGAACTCAGTCGCTCCTCGGTGGAGTTGTTCAAGGTCAACGAATGGTGCGGCTTCAAGCATGACCAGATCGAGCCTGCCAGTTACCCACGATGGAGCGTACAGATAACCGACCCAGGGATCGCCTAGGTTATACGCTGATTCAATAGACGCGAAAAGAACGGCTTCGCTGCCAACGCGGAAATAAATAAACGACTCGTCAAGGCCATGATAGCGATACGTGGCGTACATAACCTCATCGGCCATCCAGCCGGGGGGCGCTCCGTGAATTCTGCCTCTGCTTGGTTCTTCAAGGTCTCTGAACACATGCGGATATCTTATAAGGTCGGCTACGGTTCTAAGGGTAGGGGCCATTGGTTCAATGCCTCTTTCCGGGCAGCCGTCAATTACAAAGCGGGGAACAAAAAAACCTTGTGCGCTGTCCTCAACAAGAATACCCAGAGGGATAACGTAGCCGTTTGCAACGTCATCCTCGAAGGAGGCCACGTTGTCTGTCCAGCTCTCTATGTCCAAATCAACATCGCCGGCGATCATTGACAGCCAGTTCATCGTAGATGAGGCGGTCTGCATTTCCAAGACAAATCCGTCAAAACCGTTTTCCACAATAAATTTGGCTATCTGGTTGTGAAATTGCTGGCTATCCCAGCCGTTGTCCGTTACAACTATCCTCACTGGCGAACCTAACGCAACGCCTGCCGCGAAAACAACAGAAATCACTACCGACAAAACTAGCACCAAGAACTTATTTCTCATTTTCATACATTGTTCCCCATTTCAATATATTTGTAAATCGCGAGTTACTACATTCTACTACACAAGGCGTTATTGTTACAGCCGCTTCTCATGAGCATGCGCGTCAAAAAACAATCCGGGCTTTTGATGTTAGGCTGCGGAATATATTTGATTTTAATTAACAATCATATTGCGTATTTGTATATACTACGGGCGTGGAATTTACCCTGCTTGTAGGCTGGGCTGGCTCTGGAAGAGTGTTACTGGTTGTTGACGGTGATGTCGCAACAAAAACAAGAATAAAAACTTGCTCCAAGGCAAGCCTCTGTGAATTTTTTAATTTCCACCTACTCCGGCGCTGAATTTTTGTCGGCGCGGATACGGCCGAAGAGCTGGCCGCGCTCTAAATTGGCACGCTCGGCGGTGTAAAAATCGTTGAGGAAACTTCGGGCGTTCTCTGGTGGAACTGGTTCTTTCCAGTCGATTTTACGGCATATTTTCCCGCAGACCTCAACAAGCATAAGATCGTTTGATGCATTCGCGGGACGGCGTAAAATTTCTTCCAGCACCTGCAATTCCAGGTTGCCGTAAATCGCCAGCTGTTCGTGGGTGAATGCGTAGCTTTTCACACGTTTTACGTTTTCTGTATTTTTAATGTCTGCCGCGCTTATCCACCTCGGTTGCTCCGTCAGGTCGCTCAGAAGTGCGCGTTTGGGCATGGCGATCACCTGAGTGCCAGCGATGAGGTCTCCGGCGCGGAGGTGTTCACGGTTGAAAAACGGCACAGACGTCAGGGCCAATAGCCAGGCCAGCGTAGCAAGCTGTCCCCACGCGGGATGGCTCGCGTCAAGACTGAAAAACAGGGATATAGGAATAACCATTTCCACTTCGCGGGTGAGGTTGCGTGCGATTATCGCCGAGGGAGTCAGTTCACCCCCGTTACGATTGATGACCCTTAATCCGCAGATTTTTTTCCCAGGTGTGCGGCCCTGCCAGGCAAGCTCAAAGTGCAGAAAATACAAATTCCGCACGATAAAGAATACGAACATAATGATGGTATGCCAGACGGCTCTGACAGAAGTTCTGGTGAACGGAAATGCAAAAAGGAACAGATCGTGAAGCAGGCTGATGCAGATCACTGCAGCCAATATAATGGCAAGGTCGACAATTAGGGCCGCCAGTCGCTCTCCATGTCCGGCGATGCGGACGTCCAGTGGAACTCCCTCTGGGCTGAGAAGCTCCTTGTGCCCGCGCCCGATTCCCTCGATAAGTTCTCCTGCGCGGTCAGTTCGCGTCACTGTTTTTCATCCTTTCCGATGAAGCCAAAATAATAAAACCACAGAGCCGCGCTCACCAGGGCAAAGGAGTAGCGCCCCGGTGTGTTGTTGATTAATTGCCGGAAACCGCCCTCCAAAATTCCAGCTATGAAAAAGAGCGATACCGCTCCCGCCGCTACGCCAGCCGCTTTTCTGCCGTGGATGGCCAGGCTTTCGACGCGGGGCAGAGGGCCTGGGAACAATACTTTTTCGGCTACGACAAGCCCTGCCGCGGCGCATAAAATAATCGCCAATAGTTCTGTTACGCCGTGAATAGACAGCCAGCCAATGAACTCAATGCTCAGGCCGCGTTCGGCGTGAATCGCAGTGAATGCGCCTATGATAAGTCCGTTATAGGCCAGCAGCGCGAGCGTGGGAATGCCAAGCATTAAACCCAGCCCGAAGCTTAAAATGCCGACCATGGTGTTGTGGCGGAACAGACTGCCCGCGAAAAGGACGAAAGTGTTTATAAAACCTGGCCAGGGAGAAAATAAAATCTCTTTCAGCTCTGACGCGGAACTTTCAGGCCCACGGCTTTGCGCCAACCAACCTGGCACAAGCAGATGGAAGTTGCCTGGGTAGGAATTCACCAGTATATGGCCCGCGAGCGTTCCAACAAGCAGGGCGGCGAGTGCTATAAGCATGTGAAGCGTCATTTCGCGGACACTTCGCGGGAAATCCCGCGTGAAGAATTTTTTCATGCAGTAAAAAATGCCGACACGAGGGCCGTAAACGACCAGATAGGCGCGTAAAGTCAGGTTTTCCAGATATAGCAGCAAATTACGATCCAGCACTATGGCGCGGGCCACTGATAGCGAGGACACCGCCGTCCGGTACAGCAAGGGGAGTTCCTGAACCTCCTCAGGGGAAAGCGTGGAAATACCGCCGTTTTCGACGCGCTCAACAATTTCATCCAGCCGCCGCCACGCGTCTTCCCGCCCTTTGCGGAATTCGGCGCTACGTAGCGTGAGTCTGGGTTTTTCTAGCCGTTCTGCACCGCTGTGTTCGAGAGGTCGGATGGTGTTCATGTAACTTTCATCGTTCATTTCATAGCTCAAAAGAGGCACTCTCTTTTCCAGAAAAAGTATGATGTATAATCAACCATGCTGGTATTGTCGCACATTTTTCTGGAAGTTTATACACAAACTTGTGTATACGGAAGGGGCTTACGCAAAAAATGAACCGAATCAGCAGGCCTGATATGCAAATTTTACAAAATATCCTTTCGCGTTTCGGCAGCTTTATTTCGCGTCGGAGAACCAGGCTGTCGCAGGTGCTGGGGGCCATGTTTGTATTAATCTTTGTGTTTTCTGAGAAAAAGCTCGATATTACAGCGCCGCTTGTCGTGGGCTGCATGTTCATTTTAGGCTGCGTCCTCGTAGGTATAGCGACTGTGGGCAGATTGTGGTGTGCTCAGTATATAGCAGGATATAAAACGACAACCCTTGTCACACATGGCCCGTATTCGATGTGCCGCAACCCGCTGTATTTTTTCAGCTTCCTTGGAGGCGTAGGCGTTGGCCTTTGCACAGACTCTGTGATACTGACGCTCGTAATTGTCGCGGCGTTTGTCTTCATATATCCAATTACGATAATGAACGAAGAGCGGAACCTGAGAAAAATTTTCGGCAGTGAGTATGATAAATACGTTGCGAGAGTTCCGAGATTCATTCCTAAACCATCGCTTTTTGCTGAGCCTGACGAATACACTGTCAAACCTAGCGTATTTCGTCGCGAGGCCGTTGACGCCATGTATTTTATTTGGATTGTGGGCTTGCTGGAGCTGATAGGTTGCCTTAGCGAGTTGAATTACTTACCTGTTCTCTTCTCAATTTATTGAGCAGGGCTCTGAATCCATCAATACCAGGGCAATCACAGCAGTCCCATGCGTTTGATCATCAGGTATCGGTTAACTAGGGCCGAGGATACCGATTGAACCGGGACGTCAAGGCAGTGGATTCCCAGCCGGGCGATACGCTCCAGTACGATTGAGCGTTCGCGCAGAAAATCACCGGCAATGACGGCCTCGGCCACGCTTTGGAAATTCTCAGGCGGAGAGGATTGCAGGCGCGTCAGCATAGGGTCGCGCAGGGTGACGAACACCACAACATGCCGCCTTGCCATGATCTGCAGGCTTTCAATAAGAAGCTCGGCCGAAATCACGTCAACAAACTCTGTGAACAGGACTACAAGTGCCCTCCTTTGAAGCCGCGAATTTAATTCCGTAAGCCCAAGAGTAAAATTCGTCTCCTCCGTTCGGTAGTCGAGTCTTGCCGTGAAGCGCTGTATTTTTGTAAAGTGCGGCATTCCCCGGCTTGGGCTGATAAATCCGCGAAAACGCGAGTCAAAGCTGCCGCCGCCTACGATATCTCCACTGCGCAGAGAAATCCAACTCAGGAGAAGGCCAGCTTTAATCGCATGGTCAAGCTTCGGAACATCGTCTATTGGTTCAAGCATCAGGTGCCCAGTGTCGAAGCCGAATATTATTTGATGATTGCGCTCCTGCCGGAATTCTTTGCACAAAAGCTTTCTGTGCCCGGCTGAGCGCTTCCAGTCGATCAGCCGATTGTCCATTCCGTGCGAGTACTCGGTCAGGTTTTCGAATTCCGTGCCTTCGCCTTTCAATTTTTGCGTTTTTACTCCGTAGACTGCGTCGTGTGAAAAAAATTGAAGCGCCGCCTCGTATATTCCTTTTACGTCTGGAACTACGTCTATAACGTCTACGGCGGGCCTCCGTTGCGTTGTTTCAATCAACCCCAGCGGGCCGCGCCATCGCAGCCACAGGGCATCGACTGTCACTTGCCCGCGCCGCCTGGGCACGACCGTCAGCGTCAGTGAAAGCCGCCCGGCTACCATAATTCTGGAAACGCTTTTCTCATTCTTCTCATGTTCTCTATTTATTTCATCAGGTCTAGCCAAAATTTCCGCTTCACCGGTTAGTTCAAAAAGTATGCTGATTGAGAGCGGGCGAGTGTAATTGTGGGCCGACAGGTCAAGCTCGATAAAGCCTGGCTGTCCAACGTAGAGGTGCTTTGGCACGCGCAGGGTAGTCGATACACGACTGGCCTGCAATGTGTTGAGCGCGTCAATAGCGATGAAAGCAAGAGCTATAACCGGCAGCCATAGCGAAAAATGCCAAGCCGCGCTCCAGACTGAAACAATCAGTATGGCCAGAGGCACGGAGAGGGAGAATAAAAAAACAGCCTTGGGCGTTGGACGCATGATAATCGTGTTTTACGCCGATTTTTGGCCTGTTGGTTTACACGTCTACCGGGGAGCCGGTGTCTGGTCGACGATGGAACGCAGAGCGCTGTCTCCGGTCAATCCCTCAATGTCGGAGGCCGGAGTCATGACTATACGGTGGCGCAAAAGCGGTATGGCAAGCACCTTTATGTCATCAGGAATGACAAAATCGCGCCCGTTTACGGCGGCGTAGGCACGTGCGGCAGCTGCCATCATGGTCGCGGCGCGGGGCGAGGCTCCAGTCTCAATGGCAGGGTGCTGGCGCGTCGTCCGCACTATGTCAACTATATAGTCGATGAGCGCGTCGGTCAGCCGGATTGCGGCGGCGAGTTCCCGCGCATCGGTGAGGCGTTTTTTGTCAACCTTTGGAGTCACGGCGAAGTCGGAGATTTTTGGCATGGCAGAGTAGTGCCCGTGGCGTTTGACGATCTCGCGCTCCTCCCCGCGGCTTGGGTAATCTACGGTAAGCTTGAAAAGAAAGCGGTCAAGCTGCGCTTCAGGCAGGGGATAAGTGCCCTGCTGTTCGATGGGGTTCTGTGTCGCCGCAACCATAAATTCGTCGCCGAGGCTGTAGGTATGCCGGTCAATGGTGACTTGCCGCTCGTTCATGGCCTGGAGGAGCGCTGCCTGCGTTTTTGGAGGCGTGCGGTTTATCTCGTCTGCCAGCAGTATTTGGGTGAAGATTGGCCCTTGGGTGAGAACAAATGAGTTGGTCTGAAAATTGAAAAGGTTGACTCCCAGCACGTCGCCGGGCATCATGTCAGGCGTGAATTGGATGCGCCCGAATTTCAAATTCAGGCAGGCCGCGAAGGCTTGCACTAAGAAGGTCTTGCCGCCGCCGGGAACGCCTTCGAGAAGGACATGGCCGCCGCATAGCAGGCTGGTGAGCATGAGATCCAGAATTTTCTCCTGCCCAACTATGACTTTTCCCACCTCAGATTTGATGTCGCTTATCATGCTGCTGACAGCTTGAAGATCTATTTGAGGGTCTGTTTGAAGATACATACGCAGCACTCTCTCCTTAGATCTGATGTCACCAACTATGCTGTTGACAGATTGAAGGTCTGTCTGGTCTATTTGCTTAGAATCTGCTTGCTGGTTTATTTGAGTATCCATGCGTAACATTTTCTCCTTTCAGGATTTCCTGCTTCCAGTCGTAAATTTTTTTAGCGTTTTCAAAAAGATCATCAAGTTCACGAGGAGACGATTTGTGAAGAGAAGATTTAGGGAGAGAAGACTGGGAATAAGAATGTTCACGCCCTGTGCTTTTGTGGCTGGCCTGGTAAATTCGGAAAAAATTCGCGCAGGAGGCTTTTACGCCACGCGACCTGCCTACGCGGTCAAGCCATTCACTCGCGGCCATGTCTCCGTCTGGTGCGCGAAGGACGGACACCACGTGGTTCAGCGTCATTCCGATATAGCGTACAAGCACTTCTGAGTGATGCCCGGCGTAATCAAGCAACCTCGCGCCGTTGCCGATGAGGTTTGCCTTGCCGAAGTCGAGCGCCGGCTTGCTCACCAGAGGAGCGCCGAAGCGCGACGTGCCAGACAAAACAAGAAGCAGGGCGGCGATACAGGTCAGGATGGTTACAATCACAAATGGAAAACCGAACAGCAGCGCCAGAGGCGAGGGGCGCTGTTCCTGAAAGCCATGAAGGATTCCATCGAAAACGATCAGCGCCTCAGGATCAGAGTTGTTCCAGCGCCTAAGAGTATCTATTACCGTAAGCATGAAAGCCGCGTTGTCTCCCATGACTATACCGTGATTCGATAAGACGTCCGGATCGGACAGTACCCAGATTTGCCGTCCTGATATTTCGATTTCCCCCAGCAGTATGCCGTCATTGCCGCCTACCAGCGGCTTGATTTCTTTCGATTGAACCAATTGCACAATGTTCGGCAGGGTTGGATTGATGCCGATGGAATTGACCTGCCATGCCATTTCTCCGGAGTCTACGTGCCTGCGGGAAACAGAACCACGGCCTTCCGTTACGAAAGTGAGAACCTGATTTACCCGGTCAAGCGGCACTGTTTCCACACTGTAAATCCACGAAGGCCAATGCGTGTCCGGCGTTCCACTCCATTTCGGAAGGACAAGAAGCAGGCGCGATACACCGGCCAGTCGCTCATTTGCGGATTGGAGGTATCTGATATTTGGCTCGGCGGCAATGATAGTTCCCCTGGCCAGTGTCGAAGGAGGGACGTTGCCTGCGTTTCGCGAGACCGGACGGCCCAGGCGGCGCAGGAGGTCGTAAAATCCCGCGTGGCCTATTGCGGATATTGAATGTGAATTTGCTTCCGCGCTGAATCGCCTCCCTGGTGTAATGCCTCTGGCGTGTAGCAGGGTAGACGCGGCGGCTAGAGCCGTGGCGCAGGCGATTAGTAGGATAACAGCGCGACTGGAAAAAAGAGACTGTTTCATAGCTGCCTTATAGCGTTACGAAGGCATTTGCGCTGCCTGTTGTGGAATGTTGACGAAGTACGTCAGTCAGAGCGTCGAAGCTGTCTCTGCACGCCTTGTATTCGTCAGCGCCGGGCTTGTGGCTTCCAAAGTAGGAGACCTCAACGCGGTTGATAATGTCGGCTAAAACCGGTCGCCCTTTCGATGGAAGGGACACGTGGTACAGAATTTCGCGGCTGGTCAGGGATGCGGCGATTGAAACTCTGAGGTGGCGGCGCAGTTCCTCGACGCTTCGCAGAAGAAGGACGCGCATGGCCTCGGCGAAATTGCCACAGCTGGCGAGTTCGTCGGCTTCAAGCCTGGATCGTTCTTCCCAGGCGGTGAACTCGGACGAGGCTCCGCCATCGCCAGATGTAAAAGAACGCAGGTTCTGCAAATTACGTGCCTGGCTGGAACTCCATAAATTGTCGCGCCACGTCATGAGTACGATAACGGCGATTGCGATGAGGGCGGCGAAAAACAAAATTGTCGCCACGTTAGGTATATGACTCCGGTTTGGCCTTGGGAGAAAATCTTCAAGAGAGGATCGCCCTTCGGCGGTTATTTCTTCTGAGGCTGGAAGCTGAGTTTGCAGGCCGAGCCGTTGTACTGAGGCACGCATGGCCGCCTGAACTTCTAAATGATTTAGCGAAGATGGTAAAGGCGATAAAGATGACGAAGGTGACGCAAATGCGGCGCTGCTGGAATTAACCGGAGCGTTGCTACAGATGAGAAAAACAAAAATTATGAACCAGAGCCAAACCGCTATTTTCATAGCCTTCTTCACCTGCAATCTCCGCAACCTCCAAAAATTCCAAAATAATATTAAATAAAACGTTTGCATTGTACTCTTCGTTGATAAACTTGTCTATCTATCGTAGAATTTCGAGGCTCGCGCTGAAAACAGCGTTGCGGGGTTATGGATTTGGAGGCATTGTTGTATACTATAACTCTCATGCAGCAGAGAACAGCCTGACAAACGTATTCAATTAACACCATAATATTATTTTGGAGGCTTCAGTTATGCCGGTAAGAAGATGTCAGAACTGCAATTATATTATTCCCGATCCATCCGCTCCGTGTTCGTCCTGCGGAACCATGTATGTTGATTCTTCTGCTCCTTCGCCTGTTGCCCAGCCTGCCGCTAAGTCTACGCCGTCCGGCGGCGGCTTCTCCGCGACGGAGTATTCCGAGTTTTCTATTGGGACTGTTTTGTCGCGCTCGTTTTCAGCGTTCTTAAAACATCCGTTTGTTTTCATTGGGCTGTGTGTTTTGGCTCAGGTTCCCGGAGTTCTCTTATCGTTTCTGACATTTGGATCGCCGATAGGAGTGATATTAGTCCCACTCGTGAGCTTTGTACTAACATTTGCCGCACAGGGTGCAATCGCATACGGCGTCTATGAAGTGCTTCGAGGAAACGCCGTGCGGTTTGGCCAGTCTGTATCCAGGGGGATGTCGCGCGCTGTTCCCATAATATTTGCTAGTCTGGTGCTTTACATTGCTTTCGTGGCTATAGGATTTATAGGAGGCCTCCTAGTTGCTTTGCTGGCGGCAATATTGGGAAGTTTAGGAGTTTTTATCGGCAGTTTGCTGTTGGCCTTTGTCATTATAAGGCAGTTCTGCAAGTGGAGCGTTTTTATTCCGGTTTGCGCTGTTGAGCGCGTTGGACCGATAGATAGCCTGAGCCGCAGTTCAGTTCTGACGGAATTCTTCCGTGTACAGATATTCCTCCTTTTTCTATTGAACTTCGGTATAGTTGGTCTTTTATTCGCCGCTGTAGGCATTGTTTTTGGAGGCATGTTATTTGCCACTATAGCGGGCGGCGCAGGTATTCTCGCCCTCATAGTTTTAGGCTTGTTTTTCCCGCTTTCCATCGCTATCCCCATGGCGTTTTTCAGCGTTATGGTCTCAGTGATTTATTACGAACTGCGGGGCGTGAAAGATGGAATCGGCGTTGAAAATTTAGTAAACGTGTTTGATTAACATCGTATTATTTTTGGAGGTTTTATAATGTCGGTTTTTTCTGTGGGTACCGTTCTGTCGCGCACGTTTTCAACGTTTTTTAAACATCCGTTTGTTTTTATAGGATTGAGCCTTCTGTCTCAAGTTGCAGGGTTCATCATAAATTTAGTTTTGGGTTTTGCAGGGGAAACGATAGCAGCGATTGCAATACTGGCAGCGGCTTTCTTAATATTGATTACTCAGGGAGCGGTCGCTTACGGTGTATACGAAACGCTTCGAGGCAACGCCGCGCAATTTAGCAAATCCCTGTCACGGGGACTTGCGCGTATCATTCCTCTAACTTTAGGTGTTTTGTTGTTTTACATTGCTTTAGCTCTGGTATTCGCGCTGGGGGCTATAGGGGTTGCCGTTGCAGGGTTGGCGTTTGGTTTCTTGGCTGCTGTTGTTATCATTGCCCTTCCACTAGCTCTGCTGGCAGCAATTTTGTTCTTCAAATGGATTGTGTTTGTTCCAGCATGTGTTGTTGAGGGCCTTGGCCCTGTAAAGAGCCTGAGCCGCAGTTCAGAACTTACCGATGGCTGCCGCCTTAAAATAGTTGCCCTTTATCTGATGGGTTTTACCGTCCTTTCCATCGTCTTTTTTGTTACTGCTCTATCGACCCATATTCACCCTGTTTTCACCATTGTTGAGCTGATTGTTGACGCTATCCCAATAGCGTTTCTTAACGTCATGACCGCCGTTATCTATTACGAATTGCGGAGCGTCAAAGAAGGAGTCAGTATAGAAAGCCTGACAAGCGTGTTCGATTAGTATCAATATTACCTGAGGTTTTTAATTGTGTCGGTAAAAAAATGTCAAAACTGCGGAAAGCCAGGGGCAGAATCAGTATAGACAATCTGGCGCACGTATCAGATTAGCTGAAAGGAGAAAAAGTGAAGGCATTTTTAGAGCGAAAAAATATTACATTTTCGACGCAGAGATATTTGATAGACGCGATGGGCGCAATGGCTTTCGGCCTTTTCGCGTCGTTGCTTATAGGCACCATAATGAGGACTTTCGGAGAGCTGACGGGAATAGAAGTGCTGCTGCGCATAAGCATGGTGGCCTCGCTGATGACAGGCTCGGCCATAGCGGTTGCGGTCGCGTGGGCGCTGAAAGCTCCGCCGCTGGTGCTTTTTTCTTCCTGCGTTGTTGGGGCGGTCGCGCATGGTTTAACGGTAAACGGCGTGCCAGTAGGGGGATTTACTGGCGGAGGGCCGGTTGGCGCGTTGGTAGCGGCCTGCTGTGCCGCCGAACTGGGCAAAGCCGTTTCTAAGGAAACAAAAATAGATATTCTTGTGACGCCTTCTGTGACGATACTCGCAGGAGCATTTGTGGGCACATACATAGGCTTGCCGGTCTCCGCACTGATGGACTGGCTCGGAAGCCTTATCAATTTTTCGACGCAACAGCGCCCTGTGGTCATGGGAATGATGGTTTCGGCCATGATGGGCATAGTTCTGACATCGCCGATAAGCAGCGCTGCACTGGCGGTGTCTCTTGGGCTTTCTGGCATTGCCGCGGGCGCAGCCACAGTGGGCGGCGCGTCTCAGATGGTAGGCTTCGCTGTCATGAGCTTCCGCGAAAACGGATGGGGCGGGTTAGCCGCTCAGGGTTTGGGGACATCAATGCTGCAAATGCCAAATATTATAAAAAACTGGAAGATATGGATACCGCCGACATTGACCTCTATCATACTCGGCCCGTTGTCCGCCGCCGTGTTTGGGATGGAAAATATCCCCATAGCGGCAGGCATGGGAACCTGCGGGTTGGTAGGGCAGATCGGAACCGCCACTGCAATGCTTTCGCCGGATGGCGGCAACGCACTCACGGTGTTTTTGAGCATCGCATTGCTGCATTTCATACTACCAGCTGTGTTGACATTATGTTTTGCGAAATATCTTAGAAAAATCGACTGGATAAAAGGCGGCGATTTGAAGTTGGATTTGTGAGGGCGCTTTGATCGTGCCTGTGAAAAGGTGTCAAAACTGTAATTACGTTATTATCGAAGCGTCTGTTCCATTTTGTGTTGTTGAGCGCCCTTGTTCTATAGAAATTTTAAAACGCGCTTCGGATTTGACAAAAGGCTGTTTCTGGAAAATAGTTTGCCTCTATCTGCTATTCGGGATTGTTGCTGCGGTGTTCAATAGTGCCGTAGGTTTTGCCTTAAACACGCTCCCCGGCGTTTCTGCAAATGAACTTATAGCTAATCCGAATTAAAATAGACTTTCAGAGCATCTTGTATACTCGCATATTTCTTTGCATGGAGGCGTAACCAGTTTTTCATATTTGCCCAATAGTTTTCTATAGGATTCTTGT
>Ga0123352_10006113_pt1 | contig 18348 bp, 16 predicted proteins | sample TergutLab28metaG_FD_89700 | JGI IMG/M metagenome (GOLD analysis project Ga0123352, IMG submission 89700) | Labiotermes labralis P1 segment gut microbial communities from Petit-Saut dam, French Guiana - Lab288 P1 | ecosystem: Host-associated > Arthropoda: Insects > Digestive system > Gut ... | reverse complement strand
TTCTAAAATAATAATAAAAAATTATAAAAAAAAAAAGAGATTAAAAGAATATTTCTCCCCCCCCCCCCCCCCCCCCCCCCCCGACAGACACACACACACGTGCACACACACAAATAAAGGATGATTATTTTAAGATGTGAAAAAATGGGAGCAAAAACTTTAAAATCATTTGTACACTTTTTAACAAAAGAAAAAAAAACGGTGTTTTCAGCATCAAAATACACCAGTACAGCTACAATTTGACTGTACTGTTTTTTAATGTTTTATTGCAACAACAAGTATTTGTATGATGTATCATTATGTATCACCAGAAAAGAGCTCTGACATTGGTCATCCTTAACCAATTAATCTGCACACTGATAATCAAGAGTGTAGTGTAATGTGTATATAATACAAGAAGTTTTAAATCACTGTACATACTCTCATAAAAAGTAATGTTATTTCATGCCTGTATTTTATGTGTTAGAAATTGAATGAGTGAGATTACACATTTGCAGAAGTACTGAGTTACAAAACCAAAGACATATTGCATAGTCCATGTAGTTTATTGTACAAGTACAGTCACTAGTACAGTGGCATGGGTTGCATAGCCACTGTATAGTACTGTATAATGATAGCTTGCAGTTAATTAATTCTGTGCTGTGTTGTGAAATGGCAGAAGAAAGAATGTGATTGTCATATTGTGAGGGAATAGATAAGGCACTGCATAGAAACTAAAAAACAATGTTAATGATTGCTAAGACATCTTAACAAAATGTTGTGGTATCCCTGAAACTGGAGTACTTTGGCAGTGATTCCCAAACTCTGTTCCGTGAACTCCACAGGTCTGCAAATGACTACTCTGACCCATATTTTGGACTTTCAGTTCCTGGGTACAGTGGCAGGTGAGCAGCATTCACCTCAGACTTCAGATACCTCCACAGGAAAAAGTCTGGGCTTGTCAAGTCCAAAATAGACTGTAATCTAGTAAAAATTTGAATTGGCTGTCTTTTTAATACAAAGCTGTTTCTCCATTATGCCAAACTGGGAAATCTTGAAAGTTGTTATAGTATAGAATTTTTAGTTGCAATATAATTTATACAAGTGTATCTTCATTCAAGGGGTATGCGGTAGCAAAATCGGTTGAGGCAACGCACTACAAGCCTGAAGTTAGCAGGTTTGATTCCTGATGGGGTCATTGGGAATTTTGGCTGAGAGTTTGACTCAGCCTCTGACAGAAATGAGTACCAGATATATCTTCTAGGGGGTAAAAGTGGCTGTTGCTTAGGGCTGACAACCTTACCACTTTCATGTGCTAAGTGTCTAGCAATTCTGGGATCCTCAACCTCCTGGAGCCATAAGGGCCTGTCCCAGCCTGTAATGGAATAGGATGACCTCTACCTGTCTTCACCCAAGATCCTGCAGCTTCGTATCCTGTATCACACTGATCACATGGAACTTGGTTGAGTAATTCAGTATAGTTAATTTGTAAACATTGCAAAACTACCATTTTATATTTTATGTCATTTTCATTACAGCAAGTTCTTGTAAAGTGGGGGGCACTAGTTTACAGGGAAGAGAATTTTGGTAACAGTAGTGTTTGGGACACACTGTCACAGACAATGCAAGGAAGCAAGAATGGACAATACATATGATATATCACATTCTTTGTCATGAAATAGCTGTGACTCTTTTTAATACAAGAAGAGAGTTGTGTAATATGTATATGATAGGACTAGCATATTTGTAGAATGACATTTGTTTTCAGATGGCACTTAGATGAAGTATTATATTCTGCTATACTGTACAATAGAATAAGGTGTTTGTTATCTAAGACATCACAAAAAAGTAGTGGATCATATATAGCCCCAGCATCATTTAGCAAGTGTTCAAAACATATACTTGGTTACAGTTTTTTAAAGTAGAATGGTGAATATAGAGTGATGTACAAATTACAGATTAGTTTTCTCATTTAATTAGTTATTATTTTAAGTTAATATATACCAGTTATATTTAAGTACTGCAAACCGTTCAGTTGATTTTTTTCTGTAACTGTACCTTGAAATAATTTTCGACCACTTAATATTATGTAGCATTTGTACACAATTCACTTTAGAGGTTCTGCATACTCAACACTGCAAATGATCAGGATATTATGGCACAGTATGTGTTGTTATGACAGCAACAGTAACAATACTGCCAATACATTTTTTAATCCACGTTGATATTGAGGGACTAAGTATCATTAATTTAACTAGATTTCCACTGTATGACACCATATATTAACTTCAATTTTTAGAAAAGTTTTCAGTCTTCTGAGAAGTTACACCATGTTGTATGATAGACAGGTATCAGTGTTTCAGAGCAATTTGCTACTGTCCTTAAGATATTAGGCAGGTCCCAGAATAATCTTGATATCTGGAAACATGAGAACCTAAACATCTTAACCATTTATTTGAGTAATTATAATTCTGAGAATGAGTTATAGTGTTAATATACTATCTGTGTTGATGAACATTATACATACCTGAATTGGTTGGTTGAAAATGGGAATGTGTATCTTTCAGCCACTGGACACATTCCCTTTTCCAGCTAGCCAGTTCAACTGACTGAAGCAAGGAAAAAATTCACCTGCATATTAATTTTACATACTTGTTTCTTTAGTAATAAGGACTGAATTCATAGAAAGTTTTGACTGTTGTTAAGTTTTATTTATTCTTTTTTATTAAAGACTTTTCCACAGCCCTGTTTTCTACGTTTTGATACTATGTCACAATTCTTATGGTGCAAACAAAATGTGTACTATGAAATTAAAGCACATTATATTTTAAGTTTTTCTTGTATATCATTTTTATATTCAGCAATAAATATATTGGTCCTTTTATTATTTTACTCATAATGTGGCCTCTAACTGAATGGTTCCTCTTTTTCTTTCTTCTTCCCCATCTATTCCTCATGTAATACATACATCTCAATGTGGCATAGTTATGTGTATAAATACGTTTTGTGTAGTGGAGTAAAATCCTCATGCTCAGTTGGGCTAAAACACACTGAGGTGACAAAATCTGAACTGAAGTGTATAGTTATACTGTGATTGTCTTACAAATGACTTGTATGGGATTTTATTCCTGGTAACATACATTTAAACTACCTACAATATTTCCAGAATAAAGCACAAAACTTTCTGTGTGACTTAAATTGTTATTTTTTACACACAACCATGTTGTCTATTCAGGCGACTACATGTTTCGGTCTAAATAGACTAAAATCAAGCCACCATTACAAAAACTTTAAAATAAGGTATAATACAGTGCAAATGATGCTTGTTATATGCGATCCCATATGCCTTACAAAGGTTATTACAATACAGAACTATATAAAACAAAAGCTGAACAGGTTCCTTTGCTAGGATACAAAGGAGCCACATGTAGACAATTCTTATTTAATTTGGAGGAATATTAATGCTCAATTGGAGCACCATTGCTGGGAAATGGAGAAACACAAACCATTGAATGCAGACTTTTTGGTGTGAGCACAATGATGGTAAGTAAAATATTTTCTTTACAGTTCCCAATATAAAATGTGTGACAATATACATTATTATTATCTGCTCATAAATTTTGATTCTAAACAGTATTCATGAAACAAAAGCAATTTGTATAGTTCTTCCAGTAGGACTGCAGGCTTTAGAGTACTGCCTGGAACTTCTTATCCACATTAATATACATTTTACAACAGGGTTGCACAAATGCCAGGCAACTAAATTTCCTTTGGTGATGCCTAATAACTGTGGACACTCAGTATGAAACTTGCTTCCAGTCATCCATCTGGTACCTAGAATTTTTAGGTAGCTCCTAGATCTTTGAAAAATTTGTGCACTCCTGTTCTGGTGCAATAAGATAAAATGTTCATTTTTTCTGCATCCTAAAATCCTGTTTCACTTATGTCCAACACAAAAAATTGGACTGGTGGATAATTAAGGTTATACCTTGTCAAGGCTACAAGTTCTCACATATTTACGTGCAATGTAATGCAGACTGCAGCAGAGCCACTCTGCACAGTCTGTAACAGTATGTCATAAAATTCACAGTTTGGATGTCTGCAGTTTAAAATGCACACACATGTGTACACCCAAAAATTATAGAAAAGTATGATGAATATATAGATCAAATACATTGTCTGAAAACTCATCACTGCATTTTGAAGGAAAAAACTGCCACTAAATGGAAATGAATTACACAACATTCATGCAACAATAAGTATTTGCTGCAGAGATTTGTTGGGATTGTGTTCTATTGGAAGAAAACATTACTGCCACAAGTCACTTACATGTGAACAAGAGTAACATCCTGTCATGCTCAAGGATATCAAGTTATATTGTACTGCTTTTGCTCAGATGCACGGAAAACCTAAACCAAATTCTCTGTTGCTAAGGCACAGGAAGAGGAATGACAGGATGGACAAATAAAAGGGATGGGAAAAGAATCTGGAAGATGGAGGTAACATGATACAGGTACAAAAGGGAAAATAGAAAGGAAGAAGGGAATTACTTTCCACTCATCTTGGACAGGGCATGGGCTGGTATGCCAAAACACCTAAAGATGCCATAATTATGTTTCCATGAGAATGTACGGTATTTTATTTCCAAACAATGTATTTTAGCTAAAACATTTTCAGAATGGCCCTAAACCTGTAACTCCCAAAATAATTTCATTCCATAACTTTTTATGTCAACTCTCATGATGGGGACAGCAAGTGTCAGAGATGATGGATTTTAGCTCAACCATAGTTCAAACTGTAGTACGCTTATTTGACATGAAAATTTCAAAACTTACAAAATGTCATTTTCCCACACATTCAGAATGAACAGAACTGGGATAGCGAAGTCAGTACAGTTACTAGGCTACGAGATGGATGATCCAGGGTTCAAATCAAAACAGTGGGAAGGAGATTTTACCTTCTCCAATATGTCCAGAGCAGCTTTGGGGCCTAACCAGCCTCATATTCAGTGGTTACTAGGGCTCTTTCCCAGAGGTAAAACAGCCGGGATGGGAAGTCCATCATTCACTTCCATCTTGTAATGAAGTCAAGAATGAATGGAGCTACACCTCTACTCCCCCTATACACCTTCATGCCATGGACAAGGAAAATTTTGCCTTTTTTAATCTTATTTCAAGACCGAAATAAGGTAAATCTAACAACACTGGCTGTAACAAGACAATAAGACAACTAATGAACAGGCTCAGAGTGCACCACATTTACCCACAACATGGACCACTGTCTGTAACATAACTAATACACATAAGAATCTGGAAGGTGGCTCTAATTGACTGACTTCATACAGAATTCCTTTTATGCCAACCACACATGACTTGGGTGCTGAAGTAGTCCCAGCCCCAGCCAAATTTTTTAAAATTTAATAACTGAGGCCTAAAACACAATAAAATTATTAGTCTACAACAAAAAGATCAGGTTTATTAAATGGATAATATGAATGGCATTAAAACTAACTGGACTTCATATGTTTCAATGAAAATTAATGGAAGTGAAATCAAAATGGTAATGAATGCAAAATTACAAATTGGAAACAGACATAAAAAAATACAGCTGACCAGAAGTCCGTTAAGGAGGCAAAGGTCTGCAAGGGAATGCAGCACAATTTAAGATGAAGAAGAAAAAAAATTACGACAGTAACAAAAATTTCAATTCAGGCAACCTCTATAAAGAATAATACTGTTATGTAAATCAGGAGAAAGCCATACTCAGACTGAACACTAGAATAAACTTGACATCACTTATGCTCTATAGAGTCTAAATGACGTGTTTATTGAGAAGTGTATGTTAAGTTGCTCCCAATACTTCATCCAAACCTTTGTGAACTTGTGCAGCCTACATTCAACCATACAAACATCTTCGCATAACGTACCAATAAATACTATTAAACATTAATCTGTAACTGACTTCAACACCACACTGCCTGGACTAGGACAGCTTGTCAAATAAATAAATAAATAAACCATAAGTAAATAAATAAAACAACTTATTGGAGTTCACATATGGCTGATTTTGAAGCTCCAGCTGCCATCTGACTAGAAGCAGGACAGTGTGCAGATGCTACCGCAGTTGCTGCAGGAGAATGGAGGATCTCAGCCTGCATGAGGGGCTGCTGTTCTTCTTGCTCAATACGGCTCAATTTCAGTCCAAGAACTTCTGCTACAATCTTATGGAAACTAAGTGCCACCTGCCATTCAAATGCAATACTATGAAAATTCATGAAATCTGACTTTTCTTGTGTTACACAATGCTATTTACTCAACAGCAAATTTCATACAGCCCTGAATAAAAAAATGGTTGTGTCTCTTAGCAATAAAACAAAATTAGAAGCAAATTTAAACTACGATGTGAGGTCCGAGGTTTTCACAGCAGTCACTATGAAGGCTACTGTCTTCTGAACTGTGATGCAATTTGTTCTGGTAGACTTTTATAAACATTTCTATCATACTGTATAGCATCACATCCCAGAAAATGGCATTTACAGTAAGATTATATAAGTCTCAAAACTGACAATGCTTCTACACCAGATGTAATGACCACACTGCCACAACTTGTTGTCAAAGCCTAATTTGTACGAACAGGGCACACCATGCGAAGATGAGATCAAGGGAGGACAGGCTTCAGAAAATGCATCCTATTTAAACATATTACCACTGCACTTCCTCTTACATGAAACTCACCATTTCTCCAGTGCGTGCTGAAACAAGGTGAGAACCTAGTCCATTCTCTTGAGTAAATTTGTGCTGTCTGTCAGGACGAACCTTCCTCTTGTGCTCCAAGTCACCTGTATATCACATGCATAAAAACCAAAATTAAATACAACTTGCATACCCCACACACAAAATTTGTTCTTGAATTAATTAAAAACACTAATCATTTACTACTTTCATTTCCACAATGATATAAATTGTGCAAGCATCACACCATACAAAGCAGTCAGTATAGTGACAAGGCTACAGGCTGGATGATCTGGGGTTCAAATCTCAGCAATGGCAAGAGATTTCTTCTTCTCCAAAATGCCCAGACTGGTTATGGGGCTCACCAGGCATATTATTCAATCGGTAGCAGGGTTCTTTCCCACAAGGTAAGGTGGCCAAGACATGAAGTAGATGACTCACCCCCATCTGGTGCCTAGGTTAAGAAACAGTGGAGCTAAATCTCTACTGTCCCAAATGTCCTCAAGGTGTGGGGATGGACAACTCTACTTCTTTTTCACATGACAAATGTGCACAGCAGGAATGCAGGAGTGGACAGAGAATGCCACACATTCATATTCTCTGCAATGGATGGATATATGCATACAGATTCATGCCCAGATCTTACCACCCACAGAGAAAGACACAGGTGCCCAATGAATATGGGGCTAAGTGGTCTATATGAGGTGTGGTGTGGTGTGGTGGCGGTGCACAGTGTGTGCAATTTATCTCTACTGCAATTTCAAAAGTGGTTACCTAACTAGTAACCAGTCATTTTCATGTATGTGCTAACCATTAATTAAAATATTTACCTACTGACATTTGAAGCTGTATCTAAGACAATAAAATTGGCATGAAGTAGCAATACATAGGAGTGACTGGAGGAAGAAAACAGGGGAGGCCATGGCTGGAAAACAGATGAAGGACCCACAGAAAAAAGAAAAATTTAAGCCCACATCAATATTTTTACTTAACTTCACACATATCTAAATTTGGTAATAGAGGTTGGTTACTTTACCTGAATTTAATTTATTTGATTATGTGTGTTCATTGCATTCAGTCAAATAGGAAAAACACAAAATTTGCCAAAAAAAAAAATAGGACAGATGATGTAACATATGTCCAAGCTATCTGCACTGTAAAAGATTGTTCAATGGAGTGGTGCCTGAAGGTACTTAGGTGTGAAAATTACATAGACATTTCAGTGCAATGGGTAAGTCATAACATTATGTCTATTTGCTTGCCAAAATTTAGTAAACCACAAATGAAGAAATATTTTATAACTGTTTAAAAAAAAAAACACTAAAACACTTTACAGTGTTTGAACAGTGACAATGGCATTCGCATCAACCACATGACTTACATTTATTAGCAACTACTACTATCATCGGTTGGCGCTCCTGTGAAACTACCACCCTGCGTATTGTAACAAGCCATTCATCCAGTGAGTCAAAACTTACAGGGTTTGTAATATCAAAAACCAATAAAATCACCTGTAAAAAAACCAACAATTAACTTATGGGACTCCACACAATTTGACTTATGAAGGGATGGGAGGAACAACAGGAGAGGCAAAGGAAGAAAGAATTAAGGTAAGAAAGAGAGGAGGGAGAAAAGGAATAAAGGAAGGTGAAGGGTAGTAAATTTATAATTTTCTTTGGGCATTTATTTTTGAAGTGTTTTATTTCATTTCTAACCTTACCTTCATCACTCATGTACCATTAAACAGCACACATCTAGAGAGTCAGGAATAGAATTAAAATATCCGAAACATTTGTAATAAGAAAAAGAAGCAATAGTACTCTCACGGATTTCAAGAACGCATTGAAAAAGTGTTCAATTTTAAATTCTGTTATAAGGTTCTCACTTGCCAAACAAAAATCCCAAATTTTTAATTTACACCATAATTTTTCGTGCAGGTTCAAATGTTTGGCTTGAGTGTTGCACCATCATTCTTCCAAATTCAGGAATATACGAGCAAGTCCCCAAACTAGAATACCAACACAATAATTAAAGTATACGACTGCTTTTTACTTACATCAGCCCCATATACATATTTATCCAACATATTTCCTACAAGAGATTGTCCTCCTACATCCCATATCTGAAGCGTAATATTTCCAGCCCCTGAGAGAACTGTCCTCTTTAGAAAGAAGTCAACACCTGCAGTAGGAAAGTACTGCCGTGTAAACTCATCATGACAGTAGCGCGATGCCAAACATGTCTGAAACAAAACATAAAGTATTTTTTCTAACATCATTACTACATGTATCACTGCCACAAGAATTTAATCATTTACAATTTTTCATATTGTACTTGATAAGTTTCATTATTGGGAATATATCAGCCTACTTATGCTCAACTGCTTATCTTCAAATGCTTCAGAGTTGTCAAAAACATTTCTTTGGGACAAGACTGAATCTATTAAATGCAATACAATACCTGGGATGTGATTTCTTACATTACATAATCCTTGGATATGTTCAGTGAACAGATTCATACATCTTAAAACAACTTTCTGCCACTGTCCACTAAAACACAGCAGCAATGGTTTTTATTTGATGCAAAACTCTATATTGTAGCAAGCCTGCTGCATAGTGGCTGTAAGTATGGCAGATTGGCAAACAACAATGTAGTACCAGAATGTTTTGGGGGATATAACTTCAAAACTGATAACTGCGGGTGTTAGATGTTAAGAAAATATCCATTACTTCTAAGAGTCAATTTCCACGATACTTATACTGTAGCGCAAAGTTACCACTCAAGGATGACGCATATCAGTAAGACCTCTTCAGCATAAACAAGAAGTATCAACAAGTTTAAACCTCCTGAAATGGAATCAATTAAATGCAAGCACGAAACATGCCTCTTTCCTACAAATACATGAGGGTCCCAAATTCTTTACCTTTCCGCAGCCTGCTTCACCAACAATGACTATCTTCAATTGTTTTTCAACGCCATCATCCTCGGAGTCTGACATACTTTCAAACAACCAATGACTCTTGTATTCTACAAACATACATTTTGGATGTGAGCATTTTGTACCTCCATTACAGAACAAGGTATTGAAATTTCAACATACTCTCCACCAGGCAAGTATTATGAAGGTCACAGGCGGCACTTCTACCGACTTGACGCTTCACATTCCAATTCAGTGCCAACTATAGAGTTTATACCCTTTGAAGTAGATATTATCCGTGATGATTGGACAATTACATGTGACCAGTGTGTGTGTGTGTTTTTTTTTGTTGTTGTTACCGAATTGTTTTCGTAGTTTTGAGGTTATGGTTAGCGTGGTTAAATGTTCAGTCGGTTTAAATTATCATATTTGACTCTGAATGCTATAGATTAATTAAATATTCAAAATGTGCGAAATGAAACCTCCTAGGGTGGAAGTGCTTTTAAATGATGGACGTGAAAATCCAAGTTGTCCACATGGTATGTCCGATGTCTTATTTGTCTCGGGGGAACATGTTTCTGTAACATCTGTATTATATTTATAGGAACGATGTGGACATTTGTTGTACTCTGCCTTTTTCGATATCGTGTTTAGTAGGTTGCATGAAATTCATTTACACCTATATAGAAAGGTTATATCATGTTTATTTGTGAATTTGGAGGGGAACAAACTTTGTGTGAATCTTCAGACTTGATCTGCACATTTAACTTTATATGATACGTGCTTTGTCAGTTGACACAGTGTCGGAGTTATGTGTGTTGTATTTAAAGTATTCACAATTGAATATTGTTCAAATTGAAAATTGTAATTTGGGAGCCTATTACTGTATACAGCAACATAAAAAAGGTGGTGCAGCTACTTTGTCTATAAGAGTCTATATTTCTCATATATTGATATTGTTGAACATTGTGAAGAACAAGATATAGAAATATGTGCTTCAAGGCTTTCATTTACTATTTTAAACATATTTGTATTAACACTTTATAGACCCCCTTATTGTAATTTTAACCGCTTTTTACTCAAATTGGGCACTATTATTCAATTATTATGTACTACTCAACATATTATTATTTGTGGAGATAAACTTTAATTACCTAATCGACAGTAAAAAAGAAAAACCAACTGCACAATTTATTACTGTCATATAACTCAACTAGCATTATTAATTTCCCAGTGAGAGTATGAAATACCTCTGCTACTGCATTAGATAATATTTTCAATGATATATCTCAATTTGAAAGTTACACTGTAACTTCTATTTTAAATGGTTTTTCTGACCATTTTGCTCAGTTATTAATGATTAGCACTGATTATTTCCATATACCTATACAAAAATCTAAAACCATCAGGAAAATTAATAAGTACATGATATCTGACTTTATTAATAAATTAAGCAACGAGTTGTAGGATACCATCTTTAATAGTGATTATGTCAATGCTATGTAGAATTTCTTTTTAAATATTTATTGAAGGATCTTATATTCCATCTTCCCTCCAGGATTAATAATGATAATAATAATTGTATTACTGTAGAGATCAAAACATCTTGTAAACATAAAAGGGAATTGTACTTAGCATGCAGAACAGAAATAATCTGGAATTAAAAAGGCACTGCCAGGTAAATTGTAAAATACTGTCTAATGTAATTAAGGAGGCTGAAAGAATGTATTATAATAAACAATTTTTAAATCAAGTAAAAAAAAAAGCAACATTTTAAAACTGATATACAAGAGCTAATGATAGACAGTAAACATTTGAAAGAGGAACAAGATATAGCAGATGCCTACAATAACTATTTCTCATTTGTAATTGATATAATAAGGAAAAATAATGTAGATAACAAGATTAGTGATGAAATTTTTTCTACTTTTCATTATTATGTAGAACAAAATTGCATTCATTCCTCCTCGTCTTTGATTTTTTAAATTTTGCAATCAAAGAAATTACATCTATAATTAAATCACTACAAACAAAAAATTCTCATGGGTACAATGGGATTTCTACCAAATTATTAAAAATTAGTGCCACTTACATATGTTCACCATTAACTTATATCTGTAATAAGCTTATCTTGTCAGGAAATATTCCTGATAATTGAAGTTCCCAATTATAAAACCTACGTACAAGAAAAGAGATAGAATGAATCAAACAAATTATAGACTTTTCCATTATTGACTTCTTTCTTGTAGGTTTTTGAAACAAGCTTTGTATATTAGATTAACTGAACATTTTTATAGTCATAAGTTACTAGGTGAAACCAGTTTGGTTTCAGAAAAGGCATAGCAACTGAAGATGCCATTTTTAAACTAACAAGTGAAATTTTAAATGCATTAAATAATAAAACAATGGCTGGTAGTATCTTTTGTGATCTGGAGAAAGCTTTCGACTCTGTTAACCATGATTTATAACTGTCTAAACTACCTTATTATGGAATAAGTGGTAAGGCTAAATTATTACTGGCATCTTATCTTCAGAATAGATATCAGAGAGTTCAGATCATTAACTCATATCTTAATTCCGACACAGTCTCAAAATGGACTAAATAAAATATGGGGGGCTACAGGGGTCAATTTTGAAGCCATTGTTATTTCTAATGTACATCAATGACTTACCTAAGGCCATACAACACAGAGCCATTCCTATCTTATTTGCTGACGATACCAGTATATTAATTACAATCCCAAATAATATTCAGTTTCACAGTGATCTTAATATAGTTTTTGGCCAACTAAATAAGTGGTTCAAAGCTAATTTGCTTGGCTTGAATTTTGACAAAAATTATTTCATTCAATTTATTAATAAAAGTACATGTACTTCTGACATAAAAATTATGTATGAAGATAAACAAATTTGTACAGCTATTGAAGCAAAATTTCTTGGGCTATTTATTAATAATACTCTTTCTTGGAAACCACACATTGAATACATTAAGTCAAGTCTAAACTAAGCTCATTTCTTTACGCTGTGCAGTCAGTCAAACCATATGTATCATTAAATGCATCTGAAAATGACTGACTATTCCTACTTCCACTCTCTAATGACCTATGGTTTATTGTTCTGGGGGCATTCCTCAGACAGTATAAAGATTTTCAGATTGCAAAAGAAGATAATTAGAATCATGATGGTTTGTAAATGTAGTGACTCTTGTAGAAAGTTGTTGTTTAATATAGAAATCTTACCATTACCTTCCCAGTACATTCTTTCTCTTCTTTTATGTATAATAAAAAATAGTAATCAGTTTGTGATCAATTCTGAGATGTATCACTTTGACACTAGGCAACATGCTAATTTTCACCAACCTTCCATGAATTTGACTAAATACCAGAAGGTAGGTACTGTTTAGGTGTTTAATATGCTTCCTTCTTATATTAAAATAGAGCCTGATAATCCCAAGAAATTGACATTGATTTTACAGAAATTTTTATATGGAAATTCCTTTTATTTTTTAGATGAATATTTTGAACTTCAACAAAATGAATGTTATTTATATATGATCTAACCTAGTATTTGGTAGTTTGGCACATCAGATAGATGTACATTTATGTTTGTTTTATTCTTGAACTACATATTTAGTTTTTGTATCTGTATTTTAGATTTTGTTTCGTATACAACGTAACTGTGCAAATACACCAATCTTTATCTGTTAGGCAGTGGTGTAGTAAATTATTTTTTGTCCAGAAAGTACTGTGTTCTTTTAATTGGTGTTTTTATGTTATTATTTTTTCCATTAATATAATTTATATTATGTTAAATCCTCAAACATCCTACTAGGCCTATTAACTAAAGTTGTTGAACACTTTTGTATGGACTCCACTTCTTGACTTCGTAAGCAAGTATTTTTGTTACTTTTGTGAACAGTATTGACTGTTTCTGTATCCATTAGGATTTTGTAACCCTGTAAGGATCCACAGAATGAGAATAATTGATATGATATGATATAGAGTGACACAAAATATTTGTTTTCTTTTAATTTGTAACGTGCAGTCTCATGATTAATTGCTGATGATGAGTTTTCCTTTTAGGGCCAACACTTTTGTTTAAACGTGTTGTGAATGGTGCAGAGAGAAGTTTCTTTGCATGTTCTGCATGTCGTGATCGTAAGGATTGCAGTTTCTTCTTGTGGGCTGATGAGAAGTTCACGCCAAGTAAGAAGAAAGCTTGGAAATTACTGGGAGAAAAAATAATCCCTAAAATCAATCATGCAAGACTTTATGAAAAATTTGTGATGTTACTTGAGAAGCCTCCAGAACAGCGAGCTTTCTGTCATACATGCAGTAGTCTCCTCTTATCTAGTGAAACTGCAGAGAACCATGATGGACATGACATAACACTTGGCATTTCAGAACACCTTTTGACGCATCCTTCAGAGGTAATGAGAGTGTCTGACTTAACATGAATCAGTGTAAGATTTGAAGTTCTCACAGTGGTGTTGATAAACATTCCACTCTTTTGTGATGTTATGTTGACTGGTAAATTGTTACACACCCTTCGAAAGAACAAGGTGTCACTAATTTAATCCTCATCTGATTATCACAGTATATATCTTCCACCTTAATGGTTCACAAATTCAATTCCTAAGAAACTAGATGCTGGACTGCTGGCCAGAAGTCAGTATTCAGAAAGTCCTGTGACCAGCCACCTCGACACAGGTTTCTCTTGGTTTCCCTGTGTCTATAAGCAAATACTGAGATGGTTACCAAAGATTCCAAGTTGCCACTACATGCTTCTCATGTAGCCCTCCCGACCTAAATTTATTAGTAACCAATTTCATATTTTGTATACATGTAAAATAACCACTGCCACCGGGTAACAACCCAATTGCAGTTAATAAATATTATTATTGTTGTTGTTGTTGTTGTTGTCTTCTTTTCGCGTAGTTTCCTCCTTAATTTATTGGCCCCCAACTCTTTTGGAACCTACAGAAATTTAAGTGTTTCATGGGAAGATAACCATAATTCATTTTAATGTCCGTAACCTTTAAGGGGTTAATATTAGAATGGATCTTAATTGCAAATTGAGCTGGCTTAGGATACAATGTAACAAAAAAACTTTAGACCCTGCAATTGTCTGTTATTATGATTGCTTCTTAGGTCATGTGATGTTAATATTTCAAGTTTAAAGGTTATGTGGAATGAAATGGGATAGGAAGATTTTTGTGAATGGTGGGTAGTAAATAATTTGGACGGTGGTAGCCATATAGAAAGTAGCATTTGTCTGGTAAGACAAAGGCAAAGGATTTAATGTTGTATGTGATATGACCAATTTTGATCTTTTACCCCAGAATAGAAGTTGTGGGTATTACTACTAATATTCCATCCTGCCATTATTTTACTGTGTTTCAGCTACTTAAACCATTGGAGAGTGCAAAGAAAGAGGCTCAGTATTTATTTTCATCTCATGCTACAAGGACTATTGTGAATATAGCTCGTGGCTTAGGAGCCAATAAAGTGTTATGCTTGGGTACACCTCGTATTCATGAACTGTGTTCAGAGATGTCATCAGAGATGGATAGCTTGCTGCTGGATATAGATCATAGATATGTGAGTCAGAGAAGTAGAGAATTCTTATCTTTCTGTGTAATGTGCCAAGTCCTAAAGCACACCAAATTTTTTCATTTTATACAATTTCTGCCAAGTAATGTTGTATCTGTGGTCTGAACCCATACATCTCAATGCTACTGTTCTAGGCAACTGACTACTGCATGTACAGAAAATGTGAGGTACCTTTCTGGGTTTATGTGGATCAGTTTGATGGCAGTTGCATATGAGGAAGGTTAAATGTGGAGGGTGTAACATGATTATAGTAGTGAACATAAACATATTTATTGTTGTGCCTCCTGTACTAAGTAAGTTAAAAAAAAAGTTCATAAACAAAACAACAGTGTTACTGACTACTTAAATGGTGTCTCAGAGCTTACATGGTTGGTTGGTTGATTGATTGGTTTGCGATTGGGTTCGAGGCCTTACAGTCCCAATGCACCTAGGCCTTAATTGATGGGCCATTTGTACCCCATATTGGGTTATGGGAGCCCTGTTGCTTTACTAAATTTCCAGATGGCCCCCAGACCTATACTCTAAATGTCCTCTGACTCCAAGAAGAAGGAGCCCAGATACGCATGTCTGAGTGAAGCCAAAGCTTCACACTCACAAAGAATGTGGGCTGAGGTTTCATCCTCTGCTCCACACCTCCTACACAATGGACTGCTTCACAGCCCAGTTAGGTGAAGATGTCTCCTCAGGGTATTATGTCCAGTGAGAAGGCCAGTAACAGCCCTGGATTGTGTCCTGTTAAAGGACAGAAACCTAGCCTTGACACCCAGACAAGGTCCCAAAATTAACTCTTGAGCCTGTCTTTGGGTGTCACCAAGACCTCGCCACCATATCAAATACTTGTTAACCAACCAATGTCTAATCCTTCGTATATCCTGCCTAGAGACTCCCAAAGCTGGCTTAGGTCCTACAAACTTTAGAACAGGGCTGTCCCTTGCAAGCTGGTCGGTGATCTCATTACCTCGTACCCCAGCATGTCCAGGGACCCAATGCAGCCCCACCACCTGCCGAGTAGAGATATCATTCAACGCCTTTTGGCACTGTTGGACCAATGGAGACATTGTTCTGATGGCCAGAAGAGCTTTCAAAGCTGCCTGACTATCAGAAAGCATGCATGGTACTGCATCAGTAATTCACATGATAATTAATGCTTTGTCTAAAGTTCATATAAAAAACAGTTCTAAAATTTGGTTTGTACCTTGTAAAAACATTCCATCACCAAAGGTCAGTTGATTATGTTGTTTATTTGAAATAACTGAAATTGCTGTGAGGATTGTATGCACCCATGAATACTTTCTGTAGACAGAATGCCGAGTTATTAACCCTTTGTTACCTAAATTAAATCCCCTCCATGATTTGTAGCAGATCAGAATTTAAACAGGAGCTGTATCACACTGTGCATTACAAATATTGAGTGCCAAAAGGTATAATGTTAAGGATTGTAACATATTTAGTAACCACAGTGGCTGATCTCTTACTACACTGTGCCTGCTTCTTTACTTCTGCTGTAGTTTTGTCTCTCCTGTTGCCCAGATCAGTGTCCACAGTCAATTGGTGGGCTAATGAATATCATCCATTTAAATTTGTTGTTAAAATCTGATGTCTTTGTCAGAAATGTGCAGTTTTGATATGAGTATATATCTTGTGTTCTAGCATCAATTCAATCCCCCATCACAATTCTGTTGGTTCAATGCATTTAATAACTACTTTTTTTCTGAAGAAGAGGGTGCGTGTGTTTTAAGAGAATTTCTACAATGCGATGGTGGGAATGGTGTTGTGTTAGTGATGGATCCTCCTTTTGGAGGCCGAGCGGAGCCTCTAGCTAAGACTGCTCATGAAATCATGTGGCTACACAGAAAGCTGTGCCCTAACAGTCAAACAGATATGATAGGTATGTGTATATTTAGTGCGGAACTTTTACAAAATAAATTTTTACTCAATTAATTTGTACTGGATTGCCATTACACAGGACAAAATGTTGGATCTGTAAATGTTAAAGATGATTGTCTGTCATCTAGTTCAGCAATTATTACATATTTTCTTAAGCTTGGAATATGAGCAGGGGAGGAAATGGGCTTTCAGAACTAGGTAGGTGCTCAAGTATCAGCTTAAAGCCTGGGGGATTTCTGTGAACACATACTGTTAAGGAATTATTCCATTGCAGGGTGGTGAGAAGTTGTGGTTTCTCAGGTCTGCATGTCTGATTGTTGGGAGCAGATTTAGACACCGGAAATAACTTCATAAAATACAGAATTTTGGAACTAGTTAGATGGCATCTACCCATATCTGTGCCCATTTCCACCCCTGAGTGTGAGTGTAAGGTTGTGAGGTTGTTCTCAATGAATACATTTTTGGCTTTGTTTTGTCTTACTTGAATTAAGAAGCACCATTTTTATGTAATATAGAGAAACTAAAATTATGCCAACATACATGATAAAATATAAGATTTCATGTGCTTAATTAAGCACTATGCCATGATGACATGTGGGGAAGCAGAGGTAGAGCTTCACATATCCTTATGTTAGGCAATAGATGGAGACCGTGGTCAGCTTCTCACCCTAGTCACTTTACCCCTGTGAACAGAACTGCCAGTACTCACTGCATAGTAGCTATTAGGCCCCATAGCTTATCTGGACATTGTGGAGAAGAGAATAATCTCTACCTGTACCAGGAACCCCATCACCATGGTTGTACTTCCTATAGGCCAGTTATGATAGTGATAGTATATCCAGGATGCAGATGGAGAAAATTTCAGGTTCTTGAATTTCACTAAATGAGTTCAGCTTGGGCAGTACACAAATTGTAGCTTTTTCTTTTATCTCATTTTAGTATAGCACATTAGATTGTGCTAGTACAACTTGCACCTCAGAAGACTGCAGATCAGCCATGCAGATATTATTACTGGTAGGAAACCAGGAAGTACAAATGTAGGGTTAACTCCAGTGGCATGAAGTGCATACCAAGTTACACAAAAATGTGTTCAGTTGGTTCAGACATTTCTAGGGGGGGGGGGGGGGGGGTGGGCGTCCCCCAACCTCTTCTTTTCCCCCACAAAAAAAAGAAATAAAAAAGACCTTGCGCGGACAACAGAGGGAAGAGGGCGATTTTTGTA
>Ga0123352_10006112_pt1 | contig 18351 bp, 14 predicted proteins | sample TergutLab28metaG_FD_89700 | JGI IMG/M metagenome (GOLD analysis project Ga0123352, IMG submission 89700) | Labiotermes labralis P1 segment gut microbial communities from Petit-Saut dam, French Guiana - Lab288 P1 | ecosystem: Host-associated > Arthropoda: Insects > Digestive system > Gut ... | reverse complement strand
TGATGACGTAGATGGGTGGACAATATTAGGACGGATCTCCGGGAGGTGGGATGTGGGTATGTGGACTGGATTGGGCTGGCCCAGGATAGAGACAGGTGACGGACGCTTGTGAGTGCGGGAATGAACTTTCGGGTTTCGTGAAATGCTGGGAACTTCTTGACTAGCTGCAAACCAGTTAGCTTCTCAAGAAGGACTCTGCACCATGGAGTAAGTAAGTAAGTAAGTACTCCTGATGATGGGTGTGGTTGATACCCGACATTTGTAGAGTGAACTTGCAGAATAATAAATAGACTGCTTTGTGTTTCATCTCGTTTGACAATTATCGATACAGATCATCGATGCACGGAACCATAAACATAAAAAGTCTAGTACCCACAAAATTTTAAAAGTCAAGGTTTTCCTCAACTAAATACAATTGTAAAATCAGGTAATGTCGGCCAGTCATGTGACCACAATACGGTCTCAACGGCCAGAGTTCTATCCTCAGTAGCGAAATAAATTTCTCTTTTCCCCACTGCACCCATACCAACACTACAACCGATCCTCTTAGTAAAGGGGGCGTCTTTCGTCAGGCAAAAGGCGACCTGAGGGTGACGAAGATTATACATAGTCACACTAATATTCAGTATGGCATAATATGAACTAATGACAGCGTCGTTAAACAATCTACTAATATTTAAATTCTCTATTTTAATATTTAATTTAGGTTATGCGGTGGTGCGTTTGGTTGAGGCACTAAGCTACAAGCCGGAACGTCGCGGTTCGATTCCCGATGGGGCCACTGGCGGTTATTATTGACATAATCCTCCTGGCCGCACTATGACCCTGGTGTCTACTCGATCTCTAACAAAAATAAATATCAGGGATATCTCTTGAGGGTAAAGACAGCCAATACGTAGCGCAAAGATCCATACCACCTTCACGTGTAGATTATCTAGAAATTCTGGGATCCTCAGACTCCTTGAGCCATAAGGTATTAACCAGGCCTGTAATTGAATAGTTTTAGTTTTTTAAGCTTCTCTTACTATTATTTTGTTTCTTATGGAGAAATATCAAGTGAACAACTCTAAAATACGAAGCAGTATTTTAAGATTATTTCAATTTCATCCAGAGAAGGAATATTCTTATATGACGCTCCGCATTGCACTGGCTACACCTTGCGTCGTTCTCTCGTAAACTTTGATACTAATCACAAATTCATTCACAGCGGTGCCAGAGCAACGAACGATTGCTACCTTCACTCACAGTTGCAATGTTGCTAATATAAATTTAATAACTGAATCGTTTTTCTTACGAACGTAGGTCTGTTAGAAGTTGTCACAAATGGAGAAATAAGATCTCATTTCACATTTTTTCGTGGTCATATGAAAAGTTGATATAAAAATAAAGTTTAAAAAAATGCAAGCTTTTAAAACTTTCAAAAGCTCTTAAAAATGTACGGTAAATCGATGTTTATCGTAAAGTTCTAAGAGACTTGGAACTGAACTGCACTTGACGTTTGCAAATTTGCAATTTTTTTTTAACTTTTTTGTAGGAACTCACAAAGGTTATGGTTTTGTAAAACACTTGACCGTAATTTAATATTCTAATTCTAAATAGCACTGAAAGTCTGCGCAAATAAAAAGTAAAGGGATAAATTTTAAAGTTAGTAAAACCTCTCACTGCTATGTCATTCAGCTCAGTGGATACGGAAGGTAAACAAACTAGCCGTCAAAATGATGTGTCACCTGAAAGTCTAGGAGCTTTATGAGTAAGAATTGGCGAAATTGTCACGGACGTTCTTAATTAACCTTTTCGTTGGAACTTTTAAGCATTTGGAATTCACAGGTTGTGTTTGGCTTTACTCTACCTATCTTTATGATTTTCGCTGGAAATTTTGAACTTACATATAATAAAGCATTATCAACTTAGAATGTTTCATTAATTCATTCAAATTATTAAACTTGATAATGTACTTTTCTTTACGTTTTGCTGACCGTGCATCTCAGTATTTAACCAACTTGATGCACAAAATTTGTTTCACATTAAGTTTTATTTCGTGCCTCTACATGTTTCGAGCACATGTGCTCATCATCAGGAGCCTCTGGTATCATCACACCTATAGGTGTGATGATACCAGAGGCTGTGTAATACAATTTTGACCTCCTGATGATGAGCACATGTGCTCGAAATATGTAGAGGCATGGAATAAAACTTATTGTGAAACAAATTTTGTGCATCAAGTTAGTTAAATACTGAGATAAATTCATACCATACATTTCAAGCCTGAACAGCGTAGACGGTATAAACACTAAGCTATGGGTTGGCCTTCCACGGTTCTAATCCAAGCAAGAACAAATGTCTGGAGATGTCCTGGAGCCCACCCCAATCTCCTATTTATTGGGTACAGGGGTTCTTTCCTGGGGTTAAAGCATCCGGTAAAGGTGACCACTCACTTCCACCTAGAGCAGAAGTTAAGAATGAGTGGATCTGTGCCGCTACTAGCTCTACATGCCTTCATGGCGTGGAGGTCAAATTCAAGCCTCGGCCGCTTTAGTCCTATAAAAGGAACGTCGTACCAATTGAATTTGAGGCATATTTGGTCTCAGGGCTTGTACAGATGGTACTGGAGAAGATTAAAACGTCATACCCCTGCCGGGATTCGAATCTCGGGCCGTCCGGAACGTAGCCTGATCGCTGTACTGACCATGCTGTTATCCCAGCTCGCGACGAGTGCACGAATTACCACGTATAACAAAATGTACCTGTATGCATCATACAGAAGAAACATGTAGTGTGAGTGTGTGGACTTCACTAAAATGTCTGAGTGTTGGGTCTAGTGACGTGAACTGAAGTCCAAATTATGAGAACAAGAAAGTTCAGTCCTCGGCAGAAGAACGACTATCAGCTTTAGTTGGAGGAGTGTGCTCCATGGAGATTGTGTGGGTAGTTTAATCAACTTACCAATTCTATTGATTGGTTGAAGCATGCGTTACAAGCCGGAAAGTCAAGGGTTCGATTCTCTATAGTGTCATTGGAATTTTTAATTGACATAATCCTACCGGCCGCACTATGGTCCTGGGGTCGATTCAGCCTCTGACAGAAATGAGTACCAGGAATATTTCATGGGGGGTAAAGGCGGCCGGGGTGTAGGGCTAACAATATTACCACCTTCATGTGCCGACTGTTTTGAAATCTGGAAGCCTCAACCTCCTGGAATCCTCAGGACCTGTCCAAGCCTGTAATGGGATTGTGTTACCTTTTACAAATCCCTTTGAAGATGACCAATTTTGAGACTTCTTGTACAGTTCAGTTCGAAATCCATATTGCTGACTACAATTTAGTGACATCTCACACAACTAAATCCACGCATTAATTTGGTGTGGACCCATCAGTGACGAACTGTATCGCAGTCCATTCGATGCTTCAGATATAAAATCCAGGGACAGACAGACAGAGAAAGGAACACAGCACTGAACACTTAACGACTGCGTTTGAAGACGATAAAACCGGCTGCACGGATAATTGAATCCCAGGGTGTCAAACAGACAGGCCGCGGGCCCAATTCGACCCACCTGATACATCAGCACACATTTGACCAATGATCTATAAAAAGTGAACTAGATGGCCAGAAATCTGTAATCGCTTTGACATCACACCTCAAATATCCATATTACTGAACAGCAAACAGACTGCCCTCAACAGTGTTACCAAAAACATCTGTGCGTCCTGCACACGTATATGGATATCTGATAAAATGCACCATCATTGAAAGACAATGGCACAAACGGGTACGCTGGTTATGTTGCAATTACATTCTTCATATATTAGGAAAGTAGTAATTACAGTCTTATATATTAGGAAAGAAGTACTACATTCTTTATATATTAGAAAAGAAGTAATTACATTCTTTATATGTAAAGAAATAAGTATTATATTCCTTATATATTACGAAAGAGGTAATTACATTCTTTATACATTAGGAAAGAAATAATTACATTCCTCATATATTAGGAAAGAAGTAATTACATTCTTTATACATTAGGAAAGCAGTAATTAAGTCTTTATATGTAAAGAAATAAGTATTGCATTCCTTATATATAAGGAAAGAAGTAATTACATTCCTTATATATTAGGAAAGAAGTAATTACAGTCCTTATATATTCGGAAAGAAGTAATTACATTTTCTATATATATTAGGAACGAAGTAATTACAATCTTTATATATTATTTATATTTTAGGAAACAAAAAAGACTTATTCCGGTATCAAGAGCTTCCTTATAAAGAATGGACGAAGGACGATTTTAACAGGTCCATATATGATCTACAGTTAATACACCCTCAATATCACACACTTGAAATTACTAAGAGCCACGCGAATAAATAAAAGTTAATAAGAATAACAGGGCAAGTACTGACCACAATTTTGTGATGGGAATTCTTATCAAGTTCGGAAAATGTTAGGAAGCATCCCTATTTTTAAGCATCAAAAAAGTAATATTCGAGGTTTAAAGCACACTTATCCCGGCTAATTCACGTGCCTCTAATTAACACTAACGTTCAACAGGAATGGCGCCCACACCGAGGCTAATATGTCTTCGTCTGGTTGAGCGTCTATAAACAGAACAGCGCTTGTTTCTATTTTAATATGTTTTCCTTGCAACGGAAAGGAAATATGAACATCTGCACAAGGATGGCATTCAAAGTAAATTAAATCCAAGCTCCAACACGCAGCCATGAAACTAACCCAATAACATTTTCTCGGAGCGCTGCAAAATCGTCCATGTGAAATTTCGGACTATGTTTTAGAGCGAATTACACTATCTGCAAGGCAGATTCAATTTTCCGCCGAGATCAGTATATGCTAGACGTGCTACGGAGAGATTACTCTCTGCAGGAGGGCACGAATCCAGTACAGTCTGACAGACAAGTCCTAACAAAGCAGTCCTCTTTACATATCACATCAATCTCACAGCAAATTTAGGATTTATTTTCAGTAACCCTGACAGTGCTGTACTTACTGATCCTACTAACGAAGTCAATAAACAAAGCACTGACAAAATCGTATAATATTCTATAGCAACAACATGTCACTACGGGGCCATCCCCATCTGCATTCAGTCTAGGTGTCTCGCTACACCAGTACCTAAACGGGGACCGCCTAAATTTGTGATAAATAAAATATATATCGATACAAATGCAGTCGGTTAAACGATATAATTGGCATTAAAACGCAAGTCTAATTTGAAATTCTCCGGTACGAATCTACTGCGTGGAATCTAAAGTTATTTTATATAAAAATCTTTTAATTTTTTTTTGTGATGACTCCGCGGGGTCCTTTGTACAGTACATGAAACAAACATCTGTAAACCCATGACCCCACGTACCATTCAGAGGGGCGATGCTGGTCATTAAATGCTGTACCTTTAGCGCGACAGTTTAATCTGTGTCCTCCATTCTCTTCCTCCTCAGCTAACGCACTCGGTTTTCACTTCACATCCATATTGATTTAGCACGATATAAGACCCCTCAACCACGTTACGTTTTGGGAAAACGGAAGAGCGCTATGAGATTCATTGAAACAAGCAACGAATTTTAAGAGACGTACTGGGTTATGTGGAATGGTTTGTACTTTGCAAAATAAAGACGTAAATTATAAGACTGAAGGAATTTTATAGAAAAACAGTGAGGCCAGTGCCTTTCATTTTCCTTGTATGGACACAATAGTGCCTCACAGGCTAACTGACAAATAGTGACGTATTTTGTTAGGTTTACACTTCCGTTTCGTTTAGAAGACAAATGCATGTCTCAGATTGTCTCTAATTTCTAATGAGAAAAATAAAGATCAGATGACAAAATCATTGTTTGCATTGCTTAAGAAATCACCGTATCTCCTTCAAAATTAATAAACATTAGAGACATAATATTTACCCTAATACGTAGAGAGAGTTAAGTGAAATTCATATTAGAGTTTCTTATAGGGTGTAACATTTGAAAAAAATGAAAAAAATCAAAATTATTGATGTATTTACTTTTAATACTTGCTTCGTAACTTCCCACCTGTCCTTCTTTTATTCAAGTAAATAAAATTAGGGTAAATACAACCGCAGCTTTACCTGTTGTTTGTTTTACGTGTGCAATAATTGGGCGCTTCTCCTAGAGAAGGAATGTATGTATATTGGAGGGTGTATGAGAATAATAATGGAGACGAATAATTGGAACCAAGAAACGGAATTTGTAAAAAACGAGAAAGATAATTACACAACGAAATTGCACAAAGTATATACTTCCACTAATTATATTTACCTCTACCACATCAAAGAGGATGAGACAACTGCAGTATGTAGTATGTTGATATGGGGAGAAATATAGACGTTTGAGAAGTGAACCAAGAACAGAATAAATCCATTTTTAGGCGCGTTCGCAAATTTTCGAAAAGCGACTATCAATATCGTCAGGTCCGCCCGCAAGTAACTCAACTCGGCTCCCACTGGACAGATTTTCATGAAATTTGATATCAGTCTATCTTTCGAAATTCCGTTTTGTAAATTCGACTTTCATTAAAATTGGAAACTAGTAACGGCCACTATACATGAAGACCAATAAACATTTTTTGCCACATCGTGCTCAATTTTTCTTAGAACGAGAAATATTGACAATGCTTATTTCTTATGACGATTTTATGAATGCTATATTCCCCATCACAAGAAATAACTCTTTACCTTGTAATATCTTCGGTTAGGCGTCTCTTCACAAACACGTAGTTTAAATTAAAAGAAAATGGACAAAAGGAAAGATTTCCATAAGTTATGTTCATGGCACTGCATAACGATAACATTCCCACTAAATGATTCTTAAGTACCGGATTACAATTAGATATAATTTCCATGATATATCATATATCAATGCAATTTTCTTCAATGACGCGGCATCCTCATTGTCGAGGCTTCACGATCACACTCGGCGGAAATCCTCTGGACCAGTGAGCAGTCCGAAGCAGAGACCTCTACCTGACAACACACACTATGCAGAAGAGGCAGACATCTACGTGTGTCCCCGGCGGGATTCAATCCCGCAATTCCCGCAAGCGATCGGCCACTGACCGACGCCTTATACCGCGCGGCCACCGGCTTCGGCCCATCAACACAATAAACCCGCTTACCAATTAGATCACTGATAGAGAACTTAGCAAACCCGTAAGGAGAAAGAATATTTTGGATCCTGCACAAGGTGAAGTTTAAAGCTTGTGTTTTGAAAAAATTTGGGCGTCTACAAAGACTGAGGTTAGGTCTAGCCGGAATTACGAGATTATGTCGAATAAAAGCGATCTGAGGCACCCAAAATGCTAATATTTCCGTGTTCTAATGAGCCCCACAAGTGAACCGAACTTACTTAGAATTAATTAGCGGGCGAATTTCCTCGTACGTGTTAATGGAGCTCCACTCCGTCCGTAATTACCTGTCTACACGTCTCAACACTCAGTAGAAACTTAACTGATAAGTGCAAGATACTGAATATTTTAATCTTCATATTTTTAGGCTGGAGGAAAAAAAGTACAAGACTCGAATAAAGTAATAGTAATTTACAGGGTGTTCGTTTTCACAGGCTTACAAAATCTAACTGCGTGGAAACTGACTGCGTAAGCCGCACCATTAACTGCACACAATTTGGAACGTAAATTAACGAGTTAAACTCAAAGGACGTTAAAACAAAAGGAGGGAAGTCTATTGCGTTTTCACTTTATTTAGCTGAATTTGCCTTTTCATAAAAATATATTCAAGGTAAATAGAAGAATTTCCGTAACCTATGCTTCCTTCCTTCACGAACTAGCAGGCACCGGACAAAGTCGTATGCAGCGAGAAAGTTTAGAAACATAGAAAAGGAACCTAAATCAACTCCAAAATCCGAATAATAAGTTGCAAGTAGATATGTGTTGGTCATAATAGGTCCCCTCGCCAGGTGCACTCAGATTCCTCTAGCAGCTGTTGCCATTCTGTTGGACCCATTCCCTTGACCTCAAGACACTTCAATACGACATGATCCACAGTTACACAAAAATTTCACGAATGTAAAGCGTTTCAGCATTGTGGCGTTTTATGCAAATATGTTTCTACAATGCGAAGAAAAGAAAAGAAAAGAAAAAAAAGAAAAAGACAGTTCTGTTTTCCTTCAATTTGTAGCAAGCACAGTCCTTTGGTGAAACCCAACTTACTGTCGCTGCACTTCTTGTAACCTTAACAACGCAAGACGTCTGGCGATGTTAAACGTTGAATGAATATTCGTGAAACTTACGAAAAAATGACAAATTTGAAGAATACCCGCTGAACTATAAGAAAGTAAGAATATACTAAAACCTTGGTGCCATATGTATTTCATAAAGCAAGATACATGTTGTTTGGTTGTTTGGCGCGACACCCCCCAGTGGGCCAGAGCCTCCTCATTCACGAGGTTTGTAGATCACAACCAATGACGCACCACAGTCGGTTAGGACTCCTCTGGATGAGTGATCAGCTCGTCGCAGAGACCTCTCCCTGATTATACACAACGCTCAAAACAGACAGACATCCACGTCCCCGGTGGGATTCGAGCCCACGATCTCAGCAGGCGAGCGGCCGCAAACCTACTCCTTATACCGCGCGGCCACTGGGACCGGCAAGGCAAGATGCATAAGAGTTAAAAATACAAATACCGTTCAACATGAAATATAATTCGAGACGAAATTGCTGAAAATTATTCTCTTACAATTGAACAAAGTTGTAAGCTGAATTAAAATTGTACATTCGGTCCTTCAGCACAAAAAAATTAAATTAAACAGAAGATTATAAATGTCTCTGCCTTTTTTATACTGCTTTCACGCTCGCTGCGTCGATGTCAGAGAAGGTCGTACGTGAGGATGTATTAGAAAACGTTACACTAGTATGTGGACTTAACGTGGGACAAGTAACACACGAATAAATAATATTGCGTAAATATTGTGATTATTGCAAGGAGAACCGAATGGGGAGAAAAAGCATAAATGCACTCAAAAGTTTAGTAGAAAGATTTGAAGTAAAGGGATTAATTTTGAAACCAATGATTGGATGGAATTGTATTAAAACGGGTGTTAATAAAGTAATGTGTCAGAAAAAAATACGCATAACGTAAGTATAACGTAATTGAGGCGCACTCCTATAACCACTGTTGCAGCGGAAAAGCAAAACGTATTCCATATTCTGAAGGTGTATTTGTAGCTGTAGGTATCCGGCATGCAATTCGAATTGTCATATCGTCATCTGTGACCTCCCCAGCTCTACTGTATTTTTTCCACATTATCTCATAAACGGCACGATTTTCGAAAAATGGTCGCTGAACATACACTGTTTGTTTTGATTTTGTCTACAAAGTATAACCGTGAAACTTCTCGTTCAGCAAGATATGATCAAAAATGTATACTGGACTTTATGTAAAGCACCCGTTATTCTTGTCAGATTTTAGTGAAATTTCAATTTTCTTCAAGTGTTTTCGAAAAATAATTTAATATCAAATTTCTTGAAAATTCTTCCAGTGGGAAACGAGTTGCTCCATGCGGACAGTCGGACGGACACACAGACAGACATGTTAAAGCTAACAGTCGCTGTTCACAATTTTGTGAACGCGCATAATAAACGGGATGCAAAATCCTCGTAACAGGATGAAAGGAGACATCTTCAGATTAGACAAATTTGTTCACCATTTTAGCATCAGTCAGCTTAACCGGAACCACGAATTAGTCACTTGTATTTTGTTTTTGCCTGGCTCATTTGACACAAAGGCTACAATTTTTCTGATGATAATTTTCCACGAAAAAATTTAAGCTTACCTTTTATATTTCAAACAAAGTTACGTATGTCATGATTATACCATTCGTCTAAACTACGAATGCCTGAAACTGATACGCCGTACAGGTAACTTTTCGGTAGATATCTAGACTAAAGTTTTAATCCAAAACACCTAAACGCTTTACTGCTTATGTCCAATCTGTCGTCCGATCTTTGGCTGATTTTCTCCTGCCTCCCTTTCTCTCTTTTCAAAGGGGGTGGCTATCCCCTCCCACTTTAAAGCCACTATAAAGCCGATCACATTTTCCACTCGTATGAATAAACGATAGAAAGAAAGCATTTTTTTCAAGCAGCCTAAGTACTTTATACAATAATTATGAAAATCATTTGAAAGGGCCCGCATTTATGTAGATAATTTCTATATCCTCTTCAACAAACTCAATGTTACCCTCGTTCAGCCTTGTAAAATCTTCAAAATATGTAACAGAATAGGTATACCCTTATGTCCCTTCTCTTCCTGACGACACTTTGAGGCTGTGTTTCAATCTTAGTCTGCAAAAGATAATTTTAATCTGCTATTTTAACGTAATTTTCGCCATCCGGATGAGTTATAGAAGATTCAAACATTTTCATTTTGAATTTCACAACTCTTGAAACTAAATTCTTATAATAAAACCAACTAGATGCAGTTCCTGTGTTCATCATCAGGAGTTTTTCACAGTACACACAGCAGTGGTATATGTCATACAACTTTGCTGACAGCTTGCGAGCAGGATCCTGCTCGCAAGCTGTCAGCAAAGCTCTTTTGGGTTTCTCTAAAACTAAAAAAGACACTTTATGTTTATGGCTCCGTGCTTCGCTGATCTATATTAATAATTGTCCAACGAGATACAACACAAAGCAGTCTATTTATTATTCTGCAAGTACACTCAACATGTTTCGGGTGTCAACCACACCCATCATCAGGAGTACACAAAACTGTAACTACAGCCTCCAGTACTGGTTATATTTTTTGTGTAGATACCTCCTCCCTCCAACGTGGTCAAGCTTGGCCACGTTGGAGGGAAGTAGTTGCACAGTATCGGAGGCTGTAGTTGCAGTTTTGTGTACTCCTGATGATGGGTGTGGTTCACACGCGAAACATGTAGAGTGAACTTGCAGAATAATAAATAGACTGCTTTGTGTTGCATCTCGTTGGACACTTATTAATATATGTGTAAGACACATTACTCATTCTAAGAAAAATTCAGCGACATACTATCAAAAATGTACATAGGTCTTCATGTAAAATACCCGTTACTCTTTTCAGATTTGAATGAAACTTGAATTTTCTCCATAGATTTTAGCAAAATCTACAAACATAATGTTTCATGAAAATCCGTACAGTGACAAACAAGTTTGTTTTGGAACCGGGTTTTGCAAGTGGCATGCTGTTTATACGGGGGAAAAGAGGCCTACATGCAGGATTTTAGTTGAGAACGTGAAGAAAATGGAAAATTTGGAAGACTTAAGTGTACATATAAGGATAATGTTAAAATGGATTTTCAGGAAGTGTAATGGGGCAGGTCCTGTAATGATGTGGGTTAGAATAGGGATTGGTGGCGGTGTCTTTTGAATGAGGTAACAAACCAGTGGGTTCCATAAATTTCGGGGCATTTCTTGACTATCTGAGGACCTGTTAGCTTCTCAAGAAGGACTCTGCTCCACGGAGCCAGTCAGTTATTTTTTAAACCGAAAGGCCATAGCGTAACAAGAGAAAGCACGTAGAAACTTACATAATGAAAGTGTTCACATGGTACAGTCTTTTCCTACAGTTGTTAGGGCGATTCAAAAACAACCATGAAACATTTGTGATGTGCATCATAAAAAACAGAAGTAACAAACTCTTACAAAAGGTTTCACTGGTTCTAAAATGTCAATGAAATGCGTACTTTAGTAGTCCTATGAGTGAACTGAATAATAATATTAAAGTAGGTCTTAAGTATATCAGGATTGAAGACTATATAAAAAACTTCAGGTGTCCCAGGGCGATCAGGTGGAGGTATGCCGTGGACATGACAATAGAATTTCGGGTTATGTTGGATCAGGAAATTACTGAACCACAAAAAAATTAACATTTCGAGTAATAAAACCTGAATGAAAGCTTACATAAAAGAGTCTGATAGTGCCACAGACAGTAAGTTACACTTCGAAGTACATAGATGCATGGAATTCTTGTCACTGTATATCATTTTCCATAAGGTCATAGGGCAAGCAGGAATAATACATTGTAACCCGCCTTTGATAGCGCTATTATCAGCTAATAGTGATCCCTGTGTATGTGGCATTGTGGTCGTTTGTGCAAAAGTAGCTGGATCGAAACCCGTGACCCATTACATGGATCAGGTTTACCGTTCATGTAGTCGATTAAATTCCGATACGTCTGTTTGTTGTTCCAGGCTAACCACAGTCCTATAAACCCCACGTAGTTGTATCGTGTTAATAGTGGCAAACGACGATTCAAATCCCAGTCAAACCGAGAACATGGTTTTTGATTATTCTTCAAACAAATGTTTGTATCGGTTTTTATCTCTCTCACTGAAACAGGTAGAAGTTCATGGTGTTTTCAAAATACGAGTGTATCGAAAGGTACGTAATCGAAAAGTGACGGGTCAGGTCAGACTAGGACTATACATTCCTGAAATTTAAAACAAAACTAGAATCGATTTAAATTTTCACAACGAAAATTCTTGTATCCTACATGGAATTACTTTTCTATAACCGAAGCTTTGTGCGTGATCCAATTGCGCTTGAATCTAAAACTGCTTCAAAAATTGACACAAAAAGGAATATTTACAAAGTGTGCTGATTATTGGATAATATGTGTATTGTATTGGTCGTCTTTGTTAAACCCAGACAGCGCCTTACTGAAATACCACGACTTGCGTGAGCTGCAAAGTTTATCACCCAAATTTCGAGTTTATGGAAAACAGCTTCGACTTTTATTCCACAGATCACTACACTGCATTGTTCCGTCGGTAATTTGGACCCCGGTAATACGGATCCCCCGGTGTTATAGACAATTTTGGGCCAAATAAAGGCTAGTATTTCCCACTGAAATTGTCATTAAAATACTTTATTATTACATACTGTTCGGTACAACATTTCCGCACTAGGGAGCTTTGCTTTAGTACTGAGTGATTATGTTTTTAGTTTACGTACAGCATGGACTTTTCCGTCGGTGTTTCGGATTACCGGGTAATCTGGACCAACCCTCCCTCCCATATAGTCAGCGTAACCGAGGGACTGCTACATAACGATATCAGAAATATATTCTGTCACATAAATAAATGACGTTTTAATTATTTTTGAATTAATGTTCCAAATAAAGCATATATAAAAAGAGTAATTTGATAAGCCAAAGTATTATAAACTTGTGCGAAATAAACGTTGTTGGAAAAGCATCTCGTTCTCAAAGAAGTACGGTCACATTGTTTGAGAAATGTTCAGAATATTTACATAGGGAAATAGCGGTTGCCGTGTCATCTAAGGAGTAGGTCTGCGGTCGCTTGATTGCTGGGATCGAGGGTTCGAATTCCACTGAGGGAATGGTTCTTTCGTCGTCGTGTTTGTTGTGTGTTGTGTAGGTAGCGGCCTCTGCGCCCAATCCTACAGGGTGTAAGCGTGTGTGTGTGTGCGTTTGTGTCTATTTGTGTGTGATCTAGAAACCTCGAAATGAGATGGCCTTGACTCAGGTTTGCCTTTTGCTCCACAGATAAAAGAATTTGTATACACGCACTTGTGTTCACAACACTGTGGCTGCTGCGGTAAAAACAAATTCCTCATTTCTTATAGGCAAACTTCAACAAATTAATGTTTATTAAAGGGGCTTCTGGGTATCGAACTGCTTCCTAACATTTTATGACATTTTAGAGGAAACTGGTGTTTAGTTGTATTCTATGAAGATGGAACAGACAGAGTGTTACGAAACGTCGGAATATTAAATTCAGAAGCCGGGAATTACCCAGAAGAAAGCATACATTATTCAGAACACGTCGAGAATCTGAAATAAAAAGTTATGTTTATTTTTTCATGGTTCAAAAGACGGATAAAAATTGAATGAAACTTTGTGCACTGATAACTCTGTAGTCACATATTGTAATAGGTCAATAAAACGCCCGAGATTCAGAAATTAATCTTTTAATTTGACACAGTGTACTGCCATGAGATTATAATACTGTTACACACAAAACATCCCAACGTACTTCAAGGCCCATCGGCGTCAGATTATATGTAAATACACACGTCCATGTATTATGGAAAATTACTATAGAAGGTTCCACCATTGTTTAGTTATTCTTTCAAAAATAATCTATTAATTTATTTCTCCGATTTCAAGAAATATGCGAAAAGTCCGAATGACATTACTCTGTGTACCGTTAACTGACGTAAAACCAACAAGAAGATTTGTTTAAGGAAGAAAATTTAAGCCTGAAATTTCATGCCAATTGACGGACGTACGAATAAAGATCTAAATTTTAAAATTTCTACAGTGAATAGATTAGGGGCTGGACTAGCCGGGGCTCACACCTCGAGAAGGGCACAAGACTGTTGTAGTCTCCTATTTGTTCAGTCAATCTCTGAGGCAACACCGTCTCCTATTCAGCAGGATCTCATTTCTTTTCTAGTAATAAAACCGCCGGAATATGATGCTGAACAATGACCTGCATCTAGTAACAAGGTTTAGAACGCATGGCGCTGTAACTCTACTTAACTTATATGCCTTCACAGGGTTAAAAGGAACGTGTTTACCTTCATCATCTATCTCGAATCGCTAACCGACCGGTTAGTTGCTGCCGTACAGCTAACTAATTTGTTGACTTATATTGGGGTCACTTCTTCATAGCGATGACTTCGGTAGCTTGAGCGACAATGTCATGTCACTGTACTAGAAACAAGACATAAGCGGCTCTGCACTGAAAGCTTGAACTTCACGATTTTAGCTGTAAACCGAGTTATAGACTAGGCGCCGTGACCATGCCGCAACTTCTCCAACACATCTGTATTGCATGTGCTCTAAACGCGGAGTTGCAGGGGCCAGAAAGAACGACGTTTTCGGAAATTCTTATGGTTTGTGAAAGCGTTTGTACAATTACTCTGCATGCAACCGCGTCAAACACAGTAAACTGTGAAACGGTCAGTGCTAAATCAAATATTAACATGCTGATAATGTTTTAAACTGCTGCGGTGTTGGTTTTGGGGCGGTTTTCAAGTTTAACGAGTTTAGAATGAAATGTATGATACACATGTGAAAGTAAAATTAGATTAACACAAAAATCTGAAAACAAAATGTCATTACATTCATTGTAAACATTTTGGACGGATTGTTTAAATATAACGACGTATCTTAATTAAAACCTGTATGGTTTGTAATAGAATTTCCAAACACAGACGTATGAATTTCCAAATGATATTATGTGACTCTCTCACACTAGGGTGCAAAGCCATCGTTAAGTTAAAAAAACATGTACATGGAAGTTTAACAATAATTTTTCACTTATTACAATTATTATTAAATGAGCCAGCTATGGAATGTTGTTTAAACAAACTATGAAACAAATATATAACTTTCCAAGACTTCAGAGTTTTGTGCTACGAATTAATATGCTTAATGGAATTTTAGAATGTAGAAATTCAAGTTTCGACAGTTTGGAAATCACTTTTATTACTTCAGTCTACATCTGTTTCACATGCGCAGTAGTTTAAATATTCTGTGTACTAATTTTCAAACAAATTAAATTTTTAAAATATAGGGGAAAGTGTAATAGGCTGGACATATTAACTAATTTGGTACTTAATATTATAGTTAGGTCAGCTAGAAATGGGTTTATTTTAAAACAACACAGAAGAAGATTTGTCTAAAATGTTATGAGTGTTCCTGTTTAAATGGAGTGTAGTGAAATTTTATAACAACGTTTTTGAGATTACTTTCTAACGGGTGAATTTTTGTGACATGAAAAATAAATGTTCCGTACTGCACAACAACAAACAAACAAATATGTAAATATGATATTACTCTTGCAAGGCTAGCCTTATGTGGTAGCTCAGTAATTTACGTGTATGGATAATATGTGCTTAGGTAATAACAGTCCCTATACAGGTCTGGACAAACCTTAAGGGTTCTAGGGCGTTGAGGCTCCCATAAGTTTTAGATAATTGGCAAAAGAAGGTGGTAAGGTTAGTAACCCTAGGCACCGACCGCCCTTATCCCGAAGATATTTTGCTGGTACTCATTTCGGTCGCATGTTCAGTCGACCCCGGAACCATGAAGCGGCCGGAAGGATTAAGCCAATCTCAATGGCCACATCGGGAATCGAACTTGCTACATTCCAGAGGGTAGTGCAGTAACTCAACCAACTGCGCTACCACGTAACTCCAATAAGGGCGAGCAGAAACCTTCCTGATAACCCAACCGTCGCAGTGGGTTCAATAATTTTGGTATCTTTTAAGAACCCCAAATTTTATTATTACAGCTTTCGCTAAAATCTTCCTCTCGTCCAAACCCCGAAACGGGTATTTCCATTCCATGCTCTCCAGATTATTTATTCATTATATAATTTAGATTATGCGTCCGTAAACGTTTATATTTTCAATGTGGTGTCTTTTGTGAAAACTATTTTAACGAATAATCTGCAGCACTATTTATATCGACAATTCGCAATGCAAGCACCGGCGATATAATTCTCCCCAAATTTAAGACCCCATTTGCACATCATTAAAAGTCTAGCTTCAAATGGACTTATATACCTAGACTAAATAGGAAAAAACAAAATTTGAAAATATTTTCACCTGCATATAGACCAGTACCACAGCAGCAGCGTGACTCGAAGATACGACGGATTTATGAAGACGTAATTAATTTAATTTCTTATTCTGTTTTAATCTCCGCAAATTCAGTTTGTCTCAGCAAGCAGAACCCTAAAATTGTGGTTATTGCAAAATATGAGGCATTAGAACACGTGGTTGAACCGCTGTTTCTATTCTCAGTCAGAAACTCACAGAATTTAGATGTTATTGATGCGGTGGTTACTGGAGAAGAAGGATACAGAGGTACAGAGGGACGAAGGGAAACGAAATGAGAAGACCAGAGAGAAAGGGGAGCAACTGTAAGAGAACTGAGGTTTAAGAAGCAATACCTAATATGTTACAAGTGTCCAAAAGCTTTTAGTGCAAGTAGAACGTTGCTGACTGAGAAACACATTTGTGTCTGTGCTTTAAAATATCAAGAAATTCCTCTTTGGAGAAATTAAATGGTGTAACGTTAAGTTGCGTATAGCGTGTTGTTTGTAATCAACGTCACGTTTATCTTCCACCTCTGAATTAACAAGCAGTTTACCGGACAGACAGTTTTGCTGTTTTTAATAACCCATTTTTGGAGAGTTGCTTAGCGTATATACTATTAACGATGGCGAAGTATATGCTGTGTTTATCCACAAACACTTTGTAAACAGACAAAGAAACTGTCTGTATAATACATTATGCACCGTCAATACACAACATACGTCAAACAAGATGCAATAATTACAATTAGGTGACATTTGGCTACATGTTTCGGCGGTGACCGGCCATCTTCAGGCCAACTAAGAACATCAATTAAGGTACAGTAAGAATATTACTCAATGGGATCCCACTTCGTTCACATTAAACGTTGATAAAATACGAAAATGGGATCCCATTTAGTAATATTTTTACTTACCTTAATTAATGTTTTTAGTTGGCCTGAAGATGGCCTCCGGTCATGGCCGAAACATGTAGCCAAAAATTACACTTAATTGTAATTATTGCAGCTTGTTCTATGTATGTTGTGTATTGACGGTGCATAATATATTATACAGATATGATAATACACAACGGGATGGCCTCTCAAATAAACGGTATTTATTAAAACACGTTTACAGAACGGAGACAAGAAGAAATATATAAATAATATCTACGTGTTACAGCATCTTATTTGAATATCCATTTAAATGTGAGTTTTAGACCAACTCGATACATACACAATATGTTGATATAATGTTTACTGAGACAGTGCGTTCCTACCGATGAGAATAATTACGTATGTCTGTATGGTGAGGTAAATTCAGTCAAAAACACAACTATGAATATATGACTAAATGATGGTGTTTATTAGCAATAGAAAACTACATTTTATGTTTATTGGACCGTGCATCATCTTGATAGTTGAATAAAGAGAAACCAACTTGATGTCACTTGCTTTTTTATTTCATTATTTAATGCTCAACATGTTTCGGATGTTAATACATCCAACCTCAGGAGCTTGCGACTTATTTGTTGAGTTATTTCATGGTTTTTATTGCTCTGGTTCGATGTGTGTTGGTGTTACGGTGTGGTTTGACTGGGGTGGTGTGGTATCCGGATATCACACCACCCCAGCTACCAGATACCAGATGGTGTGTAATACAATTTTGACCTCCTGATGATGAGCACATGTGCTCGAAACATGTAGAGGCATGAAATAAAACTTATTGTGAAACAAATTTTGTGCATCAAGTTGGTTAAATACTGAGATAAATA
>Ga0123352_10006111_pt1 | contig 18351 bp, 15 predicted proteins | sample TergutLab28metaG_FD_89700 | JGI IMG/M metagenome (GOLD analysis project Ga0123352, IMG submission 89700) | Labiotermes labralis P1 segment gut microbial communities from Petit-Saut dam, French Guiana - Lab288 P1 | ecosystem: Host-associated > Arthropoda: Insects > Digestive system > Gut ... | reverse complement strand
CCCGCCGACCTTGGTCGGCTATGCGTAAATTACATTATATGCTAAATTTTGCTATAAGTCAACAATTACATTTGTATGTGTATATCCCCATCCTTAACGGTGATGTGGATACCATCCTTGCCGCTGCCCCCTAAAAGGGCGGCGGCAATTTTTTCTTTAACTGCCCCTTCCACAAAGCGGATAATTTCCCTTGCACCATAGGTGGCAGAAAAGCCATGTTTTGCAATAAAATCTATGGCATCATCACAGGCGGTGATGGTTATGCCACGCTCCGCCAGCCGTGCTTCCAGCATTACAATGGCTTTGCGGGCGATTTTTGTTGCCATTTCTTCATCCACGGCGTTAAATTGGATAACCTTAGTAAGGCGATTGCGAAATTCGGGGGAAAAAACCTTGTCAACCTGGGCCTTGATGGCTGCGCCGTCTTTTTTACTTTCAAACCCGATAAATGTGCGTGCCGCATCCCATGCGCCTGCATTGCTGGTCATTATCAACACCACATTGCGAAAATCCGCACGCCTGCCCAGCGTATCCGTCAGCTTACCATGGTCCATCACCTGCAACAAAGTGTTAAGGATGCCGGGATGGGCCTTCTCAATCTCATCCAACAAAAGCACGGTGGCAGGGGTTTTGTTTATGGCATCTGTCAGCATGCCGCCTTCTTCATGCCCCACATAGCCGGGCGGGCTGCCGATAAGGCGGCTTACGGCATGCTGCTCTTGATACTCGCTCATATCAAAACGGGTTAGGGGCATGTTTAGCTGTTTTGCCAGCGTACGGGCAATTTCTGTTTTACCCACGCCGGTTGGGCCCACAAAAAGCAGGCTTGCAACGGGCTTTTCGGGGTCGTTAAGCCCAAGGCGGGCGGTGGTTATGGCGGTTACAAGGGCATCAATTGCGTCTGTTTGCCCAAATACTTGGCTTTCCAGCCTTTGTTTTAGGGTTGCAAGGCTTTGCCGCTCGTCAGCGGAAATGGCGGTTTCCGGTATTTTTGCCATTTGGGCAATTGCCTTCTCAATCTCATCAATACCCACATATCTGCTTTCGCAATCCAAATTAGCATTTGCCACCATTGCCCCGGCCAAGTCCATGGCATCAATCGCCTTATCGGGCAGGCGGGCGGCATGTAAATATTTGGCGGTTAGCTTAACAGCCGCCTCCAACGCTTCGTTGCCGTATTCCACGCCATGGTATTTCTCAAAACCATCAGCCAAGCCGTGCAAAATGGCAATGGCTTCCCCTGTTGCGGGCTCGTCCACATCTATTTTTTGGAAGCGGCGGGTTAAGGATGTGGATTTTTCAAAATGCTTTTTATAATCCTCAAAAGTGGTGGTGCCTATAAAGCGCAAATCCCCATGGCTTAAAAAGGGCTTAACAATGCTGCCTGCATCCAAAGGGGCATTGCCGGATGTGCCCGCACCCACCATGGTGTGTATATCATCCACATAAACAATACTATTGCCTTTTTCCGCTATGGCCTCCAATGTATTTATCAGCCTATCCTCAAAATCCCCACGGAAGCGGGTGCCGGCCAACATCACACCCATATCTATTTGGTAAATGCTTGCATTTTTTAACTTTTCGGGCACCTCCCCATCTGCAATGCGCATGGCAAGGCCTTGCACAACGGCGGTTTTGCCCACGCCCCCATCCCCCGTAAGCACCGCATTGTGCTTGGTTTTGCGGCATAACAAAAGGGCAATGCCGTCCAGCATCTTCTCCCGCCCTATACAGGGGTCGTAATCCCCGTTTTTTGCCTTTTCTACCATATTTATGGCATATTTTTCCAAATAATCCACTGCCGGCTTTTCTTCCTTGTGTATGGGCATGCCGCAACCGCATGGGCATATATCATCATCCCCCATGCTTTCCCCATCGCCATGCAAATCCGCATAGGCACGGTAAAGGGTGCCCGGCAGCAACCCATTGCGCAACAAAACCCTTGCGGCAAAGTTGTTTGGCAGGTATAAAATGGCCACAAGCATGTCATTTAACTCAATCATATCTTTTTTATTGCGCTGTGCAGTATCCACTGCAATTTCTATCATCTCAATAAGCTCCATGGATTCTCTTGGGTTGGCATTTTCGCCCTGCTCCCTAAACCCATAACCCTTCAAATACTTATCCAAATCCGCCACAATTGCGGGCACAGAAACCATGCCGCCCCGCCCAACAACCTGCCGCCCCACATCAAACATAAGTGTGGCATACAAAAAATGCTCGGGCGTTACATGGGCGTGGCAAGCAAGCCGTGCTTCGTTTACGGCCATGGCATATATCTGCTCTGTTAAATTATCCAGTTCCAGCAAGCAAACGCACCCCCTTTATATTTACATCTAATTATTTTACCATCAAATTTCGCTAATTGTCAAGTTATTTACTATAGCGAACGCACAATCACGACTTTGAAGTGCGTTCGCTATATATATCCAAACCCCACACTTCAACAAAAATATTTTTTGCCCCCTTGCTTTTATGCCCCAACACCTGTATAATCATTAGAAAGAAAGTATCCAAGCAAGGGGGGTGGCGACATTTCGCAACAAAATATCCAAAATACCGAACCCGAGCGCAAGCAGTTGGAGCATAAAATAACCCTTCTTCAATTGGTATATAAAATTGATATTCCTATTTCCAGCACCCAGATAACCAAATTTGCGGTGGAGGAGAGCTTTATAAACTATTACCTTGTGCAGCAATATTTAGCCGAAATGGCAGAAAATGGTTATTTAGACGGGGTTAAAAGCGGCAACACCACCAGGTATACCATCACGGATGAAGGTATAAAAACCTTGGAAACCTTTGGCAGCTACATTTCCCCCCACATAAAAAGCCGCATTGCCAAATTTATAACAGAGCATCTTGGTAGCGTTAAACAAGATTTGGAAATTTCTGCCACCCATTTTTACCAGTTTGATACAGATGAATATTTTGTAAAATGCGCCGTGTATGACGAGGACCATATGTTAATGGAGCTTAACCTATCAGTGGTTAATAGGGAGCAAGCCCTGCAAATTTGCAATAATTGGAAAAACAATGTGGGCCGTGCTTATAAAGAAATAATGGAAATTTTATTAATGAACAACACACAATAAACCGAAATGGCGGGCATTGCCGCCCCATACACCAGCAACACAAACATAAGAGGGAGATGAAAAAATGCCAAAAACCATAAAAGAAGGTCTATCCTTTGATGATGTACTGCTTGTACCCGGCGCATCCGCCGTGCTGCCCAACGAAGTGTCCCTTGCCACCCAAATAACCCGCACCATCCAGTTAAATGCCCCGCTAATCTCCGCCCCCATGGACACTGTAACAGAATCTGCCATGGCAATTGCAATGGCACGCCACGGTGGCCTTGGCATTATCCACAAAAACCTTGGTATAGAAGAGCAAGCCGCAGAAGTGGATAAGGTAAAACGTAGCGAACATGGCGTGATAGTGGACCCCTTCTCCCTTTCCCCCAACCATTTTGTTTTTGAAGCGGACCAGCTTATGGCAAAATACCGCATATCCGGTGTGCCCATAACCGAAAACGGTAAGCTGGTGGGCATTATCACCAACAGGGATATACGTTTTGAAACCAACCACCAAAAGAAAATTTATGAAGTTATGACAAAAGAAAACCTAATAACTGCCCCCGAAGGCACAACCCCCGAAAAGGCGAAAGAAATACTAACTGCCGCCAAAATTGAAAAATTACCCATTGTTAATGATAAATTTGAGCTTATAGGCCTTATAACCATCAAAGATATTGAAAAAGCAATTAAATACCCGGATTCCTCCAAGGATGCCCATGGCAGGCTGTTGGTAGGTGCCGCCGTAGGTGCTAATGACGAGGCCTTAGAGCGCATAGCCGCCCTTGTGGCAAAGCGGGTGGATGTGATAACCATAGATACCGCCCACGGCCACCACATCAATGTAATCAACAAAGTGCGGGAAATTAAAGAAGCTTATCCAAACCTGCCCGTAATAGCCGGCAATGTGGCAACGGCGGAGGCTGTCCGCTCTCTAATCAAAGCCGGGGCGGATTGTGTAAAGGTGGGCATTGGCCCCGGCAGCATTTGCACAACCCGTGTGGTTGCAGGCATTGGCGTGCCGCAGATGACCGCTATAATGGACTGTGCCGAAGAAGCCGCAAAGCACAATATCCCCATTATCGCAGATGGGGGCGTAAAATTTTCGGGGGATGTGACAAAGGCCCTTGCCGCAGGTGCTTCCGCTGTTATGCTGGGCTCCCTTTTCGCCGCCTGTGAGGAGTCTACAGGTGAAGTGCAAATATATCAAGGGCGTAAATACAAGACATATCGTGGCATGGGTAGCATTTCCGCCATGGAGCAAGGCAGTAAGGACCGCTACTTCCAATCCGAAACCGCCACCCCATCCAAATTTGTACCCGAAGGGGTGGAAGGGCGTGTGGCAGTAAAAGGCCCCGTTGGCGAAACCATCTTCCAACTGTTGGGCGGCTTACGTGCCGGCATGGGCTACTGCGGCGCAGGCACGATATATGACTTGCAACAGCATAGCCAAATTGTTAAAATTACCGCCGCAGGGTTAAGGGAATCCCATCCACATAATATCTATATAACAAAAGAAGCCCCCAATTACAGCCGGGAGGTTTGATAATGCCATGTTAACAACAACACTTTCTGTAATTCTTATTTTTTCAATTGTTGTTTTGGTATTTCTCATTGCATTCACTCTATTTAGATGCGAAAGCAAGAAGAAAAACATTTTTATTTTAATGCTTATTCCCGTTATTTTTTATCAACTGGGATATTTGTTTGAAATCAACTCCACAACAGTGGAGGAGGTTTTTCTCGGGCGGCGTTTGGCTTATTTGGGTATACCCTATATAGCCCCGCTTTTATTGTTGTTTGTGGTGGATTATTTTAATATAAAGGTTAAAAAGGCGTTTGTAGCCCTTTTATTGGCCTTCCCTCTATTTATAACCTTTTTGGTGTGGACATCGGATTGGCATAATTTATTTTACGTTACCATTTGGCTGGATACAGATACCCCACTGACCATGTTTGGCCGTGAAAGCGGGCCGTTTAACCTATTAGGGCATTTGTATACCATGGCATGTTTTGCGGCAGTTATTGTATTGCTGACATACAAAAACATAAAATCGGACAAACTGGAACGCAGCGGAATGCGCCTAATGACCATCGGCACCCTGTTTGCGGTTGGCAGCAATTTAATGTATCTTGTGGCTCCATTTGGGCTTAAAATAAATTATGGTGCTGTTACTGCGCTTGTTTTTGCATTGTTCTTATGTATCAATACTATAAAATACGATATGTTTGATATACTTCCAAGGGCATCTGCACTTGCACTAAATTCCATAACCGAAGCTTTTATTCTTATAGACAGGTCAAAAAACTTCATAAACGCAAACGAATCGGCAAAAAAGCTAATCCCTTCTATGGGAAATACAAAAAACCGGCTACTTGTTGGGCTGGATGACTGGTCTATCGAACTATCCCTAGCCATAGAACAAGGGCGGATTGGGCAAGTATCCATTGCAACTGATAACGGAAAGCATTACGAAGCAAGTATAGACCCGGTTACAAAAGAGCGTGATGTTTTGCTTGGCCATATCATCATTATCAGGGATATTACTGAAAGCATTATGTTTACAAAACAACTGGAAAAACTTGCATATACAGATATGCTAACCGGGGCAATGAACAGGCAGCACTTTACCACGCTTGCAAGCACCCAATTGGAGCGGGTAAAACGGTCGGAAGAAAATGCCTTTATAATTATGTTTGATATAGACCACTTCAAGAAAATTAACGACACGCATGGACACCTTGCGGGCGACAAGGTGCTACAAGCTGTTTCCGAAAGTGTGACAGAAAACATACGCCCCTATGATTTGTTTGGAAGGTTTGGCGGTGAAGAATTTATACTGTTTGCTTTTGATATGTCCCAAAGCGATATTAAGGAATATACCGAGCGATTGCGCACAACCATCCAAAATAAACTTATCAATGTGGATGATGCAGAACTTGCAGTAACAGCAAGCTTTGGGGTGGCACAAGTTGATGATAAATTGACGCTTGAAGAGATAATTGCCGTTGCCGATAAAGCGCTTTACAAAGCTAAAAGCGAAGGGCGCAATCAAGTGGGGTGGGGGCAACGCAGGCGATAGCCAGCTGCCCCTGCCCCTGTTCGCAAAACGTATGGAATGCCCTCATAACAAGGGAGGGGGGCCGTCACCTGTCGCCTGTGTTCCCCACCCTACACTGCATCTGCAAACTTGCGGCGGATGCGCATTAGGGCATTTTCCACACTTTTCACCGTGCGCCCTGTGGTTTCGGCAATTTCGGCATAGCTCATCCCTTCCAAATAATGGGATAAAATGGCAAATTCCATTTTACTAAGCAGGCTTTCTGCTAAATGGAGCAAATCCGCCATTTCTTCCTGACCAATTATGATGCCTTCGGGCTCCTGCCCATGGTCTGCAATACCTGCAATTTCGGCATTTTCCCCGTCCATAGATACATAGGAATTTAATGGCAAATGCTTCTTACGGGAAGCATTTTTTATTGCATCCAACATTTGATTTTTAATGCAAACCGTGGCAAAGCCTGTAAAATAGGCGTTTTTGGAAGGGTCAAACTGTTTTATGGCCTTGTAAAGCCCAATCATCCCCTCTTGCACCAAATCCTCCCTATCCCCGCCCAAAATAAAATAGGAGCGTGCCAAAACCGCTACATGCCCCTTAAAACGACGTAACAAAACCTCCTGCGCATGGGTGTCCCCGTCGGCAGCAAGTTTTGCTAAGTATTCGTTATTCTTATATTCCTTCAACGCCACGCCTTCTCACAACCTCGTACATCAAAACCCCCGCCGCCACCGATGCGTTAAGGGAGCCCACAGCACCCTCCATCGGTAAAGACACCAAAAAGTCGCATTTATCCTTAATAAGGCGGCTAATTCCCTCGCCCTCATTACCTATCACCAAAGCCAAAGCCCCTGTCATATTAGCAGAATATACATTTTGCCCGTCCATATCCGCCCCAACAACCCAAATTCCCGCCTTTTTCAGCGCATCCACCGTTTGGGCAATATTGGAAACCCGCACAATGGGTAAATGCCCCGCAGCCCCTGCACTGGCACGCACAACCGCCGCCGTAATACCCACAGCACGCCGTTTTGGGATTATAACACCATCCGCACCCGATGCCAAAGCCGTGCGGATTATTGCGCCAAAGTTGTGGGGGTCAAAAATCTTATCTAAAATTATTAGGAAAGGTGATTTGCCCGCCCTTGTACATTCCACCAGCAAATGGGTTAAATTGGCATATTCAAAGGGTGGGCAAAGGGCGATAACCCCTTGGTGCTTGCCTGTTTCGCTCATGGCATCCAATTTATCTTTGGAAACCGGGGCTATCATAATGCCCATTTCACGGGCTTTTGCAACTATGGGGCGCAGGCTGCCTTCAATTTCCCCCTGCTTAACAAATATGCGATGCACCGTTTTTTCGGCCACTAACAGCTCCATCACTGCATTGCGCCCCTCAAAAAGATTGTCCGCTTCCTGCTCCCGCAGATAATCGCTGTTTACTTTGGGTTGTGCTTGTTCCGGCCGTTGTCTTTTATAGTTTTTCTTATTTTTCATCGGTATCCTCGCTCCAAATTATGTCAAATAATTCCAAAATACGGGCATTTTCTCCCCGCAAATATAAATAGCCAAAAAGTGCCTCCAACCCAGTGGCGTTGCGGTATTCCGCCATGCTGGCATTTTTTGCCTTATGGTGCGGGCTGGCATTGCGCCCCCGCCTAATCATATTGGTTTCATCCTGGGTTAATAGGGGTAAAATCCTGTAATAATCAGCACTTTGGCGCACTGCACATACCCGCTGGCTGCTTAATTTGTTAAGGGAACCCACAGGGCGGTTAGCACCTGCCACCAGCCGTGTGCGCACCAGCAGGCTATACACCCCATCCCCCACAAAAGCCAAGTTTAACGGGGAAAACTGTCCTGCATCACCAACTGTTAACCTCTCGTTAAATGCCATTTTGTTCCATCCCTTGTGTCCTTAATTTCCACGCCCATGCTTGTTAGTTTGTCCCGCAATTCATCTGCCAAAGCCCAGTTTTTAGCCTTTTTAGCCTCATCCCTTTGGGTTACCAATACCTCAATTTCACTCACATCAGCATCATTAATATTACCATCATTTTCCAGTACCACACCCAACAAATCGCACATAAAGTCCAAATCCGCCAAAAATGCGGGATTTGCAGTGTTTTCCCGCAATGCCACATTGGCATCCTTTGCCAAATCAAAAACCGCACTGATGGCGTTTGCCGTGTTCAAATCATCTGCCAAGGCATCCAAAAAAGCCTGCCGATGCGCCGTTTCCCCGTCATTACCCCATCCGGCATCAAGCAAATTGCGCCTACATTCACGTATGCGCTCCAAGCCAGCATTGGCGGCGTTTAGCAGCTCCTCACTAAAATTAAGCGGGCTGCGGTAATGTACGGACAATAGATAAAACCGTATCAGCGGATAGCCGTATTTACGGGCAATATCCCGCACAAGGAAGAAGTTTCCATCGCTTTTTGCCATTTTTTGGTTATCCACCAGCAACATGCCATTGTGCATCCAATAATTGGCAAAAATCCCACCTTCCGCCTCGCTTTGGGCAATCTCATTTTCATGGTGGGGAAACATCAAATCCTCGCCGCCACCGTGTATATCCACCGTTTGCCCCACATATTTGCGTGCCATTACGCTGCATTCGATATGCCATCCGGGGCGGCCCCAGCCCCAAGGGCTCTCCCAAGCGGGTTCGTGGGGTTTTGCCGCCTTCCACAGCACAAAATCCGATGTGCTGCGCTTGTCGGGGTTAACATCAACCCTTGCGCCCGCCTCCAAATCATCAATATTTTTTTTGGACAATTTGCCGTAATCAGTGGCTTTGCGGGCATCAAAGTACACTGTGCCTTTCACCTCATAAGCAAAGCCCTCGCCCAGCAAAAAGCCCACTAAATCAAGTATTTCATCAATTTCTTCGGTAACGCGGGGATAAAAATTAGCACGCCTAATATTTAACCCATCTATGTCTGTAAAAAACTCCTCAATATATCGTTCCGCTATATCAGTATAATTAATATTTTCTTCATTAGCTTTATTAATAATCTTATCATCAATATCCGTAAAATTTTGCACAAAAGTAACCGTAAATCCCGTAAATTCAAGGTATCTGCGCAATGTATCAAAAACCACATAAGGGCGGGCATTGCCCATATGGATAAAATTGTAAACCGTGGGGCCGCAAACATAAATACCCACATTGCCCGGTTTTATGGGCACAAAGCCCTCTTTTTTGCGGGTTAGGGTGTTGTATATTTTCATTTAATCACCTTCTCAATCAAAGCTACGGCGTGGGCGGCCATGCCCTCGCCAGTGCCAACAAAGCCCATGTTTTCAGTGGTTGTGGCCTTTACGCTAATGCAATCAACATCCACACCCATGGCGGCAGCAATTTTTTCTTCCATTTGGGGGATAAACCCTGCAAGTTTAGGCTTTTGCGCCGATATGGCAGCATCCACATTTATCAGGCGGTAATCCAAATTCTGCAACTTATTGTATACATTTTTCAACAAGATAAGGCTGGAAATACCCTTAAATTCAGGATTATTGTCGGGAAAAAGTCGGCCAATATCCCCAAGGCGTGCCGCCCCTAAAAGCGCATCAATTACGGCATGGGTTAGCACATCCGCATCCGAATGCCCCAAAAGTCCAGTTTCATGGGGTATTTCCACGCCGCCCAAAATCAACTTGCGACCCTCCACAAGCCTGTGGGCATCATATCCAATTCCAACACGCACAAAATCACCTCATCACAGCATTATACCACACAAACCCCCTCTTGACAATCCTATTTTTTCATTGTAAAATAAAAGAAAAAGGCTGGCATATATGAGTAAAACTAATAAATTATATTATAGCGACCCCCATAAAGGGCGATTTACCACAAAAATAACGGAAATTAGGAAAAAAGGCGGCTTGTTTTTGGTCGCACTTGAAGATACCGCATTTTATCCGGGCGGCGGCGGGCAGCCCTGTGATACCGGCACTTTGGGCGACATACAAGTGGTGGATATTAGTCAATCTAATGGCACCATCTACCACCATTTGACAGAAGAGCCGGCAACTACTGAAATAACAGGCGTTGTGGACATTTCACGCCGCTATGGCTTTATGCAAAACCATACAGGCGAGCATATTCTGTCAGGTTATGCCAAAAGTCGATTTGACGCTACAAATGTGGGCTTTCATATGTCGGAGCGGGGCTTTACCATGGATTTAGACAAGCCACTGACCCCCGACCAAGTGCAAGAGTTGGAAGACCTTGCCAATGATGCAGTCGCTGACGAAAACCCTGTAATGACAGCATTTTATGCAGGTAAGGACACGAGGGACATGACTTTCCGTGCCAAAAAACAATTTGCTGATGATGAGCAGGTTCGTATTGTAACCGTGGACGTTTACGACACCTGTGCCTGTGCGGGCTTGCATGTGTCAAACACCGCAGAAGTGGGCTTTGTCAAGGTTGTGGGCTATCAGAAATACAAGGGCGGGGTTCGGCTGACTGTCTATTGCGGTAGGGATGTTTTTTGGGATTATTCCCGTAAACATGCTATTTGCCGCCACGCAGGCAATCAATTGTCTGCCGATATTGAAAGCATTGCAGATGAATTAGATAAGCTGATGTACCGCCACATCGACCTTAAAAAGCAATTGGACAAGCTACGCAACCAAAATTTGGAATTAATGGCGCAAACCGTGGAAAATGATGCAAAATTGGCATTTTTCTTGGTGGATGATTTGGAAAGTGACGACATGCGCCGCTTTGCCATGCTAATTGCCGCCCGTGCAAAAGTCGGCATTGTGTTAAATGGGCATAAATACGCCATTTCGGCACAGGAGCAAAGCCTGCTGGAAAAATTTGTAGTCGGATTTAATAGTGCTTTGGATGGAAGGGGCGGCACATCCAACCTACTTGCCCAAGGTGCCGTTAAGGCGGATTTAGAGCGGGTTATAGCGTATTTGGAGGGCTGTCGTGGGTAAAATCCTTTTCAAGGGTGTCCAAAAGGATGCGGTGGAAACAAGAAATACTAATATTTTAGTGTCAGCGGGAGCCGGGTCAGGCAAAACCACGGTGCTTGTGGCACGCATAATGGCCATGATAACAACCGAAAACTTTGATATTAACAGGCTTTTGGTGGTCACCCACACCAATGCCGCCGCCGCCCACATGCGCACAAAAATCACCGAAGCTTTGATTTTGCAAGCAAAAGCCAACCCCAATGATTCCAACTTAAAGCGACAATTAACACTTATAAGTAAAGCTAATATTACTACAGTCAGTTCATTTTGCTTGGGGCTGGCACGCCGTTTTTTCCATAAAATCAACGTAGATCCGGGCTTTCGTGTGGCGGACACGGCAGAAATTGCCCTGCTAAAAGGTGAGGTGCTGGATGCCCTTTTGGAAGAGCGGTTTTTAGCCCATTTTCAGGGCAATCCCGACCTCGACCTACTTCGCCTTGCGGATTTTTTTGACAATGGTACCAGCCATAAAAATTTTCGTGAAGCCATCCTAAAACTGCACGATTTCGCTCGTTCTGCCCCTAACCCGTTAAAATGGCTGGATGATTGTGTGCATACTTATAATCTTATTGAAGGTTTGGAAAATACTGGTTGGTATGACTATTTTATCCGGCACGCCAAAAATGTGGGTGACGATATGGCAGCCGGCGTCCACAAAGCCAACGAAATCGCCATGGATTTGGGGATGGATCAAAAAAATCTGGACATTTTGGATGGCGAACTGGAAATGTCACAAAGCTTGAAAAGCTTGCTGGACACCAGCTTTAAGACGCTTAATTTCCCAAAAAAACTGAGTGAGGAGGATGATGCGAAGAAGAAAGCGGCGCAAGCAATTAGAGATTCTTATAAAAAGCAGGTAAAAAAACTTAAGGAGATGTATGGGGGCGGCATGGAAAAGCATGCCGATGACATTATATATATCAGGAAAACTGTTGCTGCTTTGGTGGAATTAACAAAGGAATTTGCACAGCGTTTTTCAGAGGAGAAGCAAGCCCGCAACATGGCGGATTTTAGCGATTTTGAGCATTTTGCCCTAAGCATTTTACGGGACGAAACAGAAGCCCTAAGCCCCGAAGCCTTAGAAATAGGGGATTCTTTTGATGAGGTATTTATTGATGAATATCAAGATTCCAATTGGATGCAGGAGGCGATTTTGTATGCAGTGGCGGAAGCCGGCGCAATTAAGCGGTTTATGGTGGGTGATGTTAAGCAGTGTATCTACCAATTTCGCCAAGCCGAGCCGCAGATTTTTAGTGAAAAAGAGCGGCTTTATCGGCAGGATACAGCCTTGGGCACAGCTTTGCCGTTAACGGAGAATTTTCGCAGCCGCAAAGAGGTGATAAACGCTGTAAATTCGGTGTTTGACCAGATTATGTCCCTGCGGGTGGGCGGGGTGGAATATGATGCCCACAGCCGTTTACAATTTGCGGCGCAAGGCTATCAGGGTGATGAAAAAGTGGATTTTAGGGCAATTTTCCACGTAATAAGCAATGCTATAAGTGAAACTGATAGTAACACAAATGACGAAGCAGCAGAATTACTGATAGAGCTTAAAAATGCCGAAATTGAGGGCATTGCGGCGGCAGAACATATAAAAGAGCTTTTTGATAACAATTTCCAAGTGACCGAGGATAAAAAGCGACGCAATATTAAATATTCTGATATTGCTATTTTACTGCGCTCCAAGGCGGCGGCGCAGGTGTTTGTCAACCAGCTTAAAAACTGCGATATTCCGGCGTTTTCGGGAGAGGATGATGACGAATACTTCCTTGCCACCGAGGTTATGACGATTCTGTCAATACTGCAAATTATTGACAATCCCCGGCAGGATATCGCCCTGATAACTGCCTTATTTAGCGATATCTTCCGCTTTTCGGCAGATGACCTTGTGCAAATGTCCAAAAACCGGGGTGGTGGCGACTTTTACACCGCCATTACCGTTTTTGTACAGGAAAATGCCTGCCCCTTAGCAAATAGGGTGGGGGACTTTTTGCACACCCTTAACAAATGGCGGGAAATGGCGGGTTTTATGCCCATCAGCCAGCTAATTTCCGCCCTGTATCAGCAGACAGATTATTACAATTTTGTAGGATTATTACAGGGCGGCAAACTGCGCCGTGCCAACCTTACCCTGCTGTTTGAAAAGGCGGTAAAATTCGAGCAATCCAGCAGCTATGGGCTCTTCCGCTTTGTGCGTTATATCGAAAAGCTGCAAAAAACCAACTTTGGGCTTAAAAAAGCCCGCACAGAAGGGGAAAATGCTGATGTGGTGCGGATTATGACCATACACAAAAGCAAGGGCTTGGAATTTCCCGTGGTGCTGGTATGCCAGCTGGGTAAAAGGTTTAATTTGCGGGATGCAGGCAATAAAATGGTGCTGGATTATCAACTGGGCATTGGTCTTAAAAAAATGGACGAAAAAGCCCGTATAATAAGCGAAACCTTTCCCCGTGCAGTGATTGCGGAAAAAATGAAGGCCACCCAAATTTCTGAGGAGATGCGCATTTTATACGTAGCCATGACCCGCGCAAAAGAAAAGCTAATATTAATCGGCAATGATAAAAAACCGCCACCCGATGCGGCAAGCGGGCGTTGTTATATGGACTGGCTCTTAGCGGCTTTGGGCGAAAATCCCGATGAAAATATTTGGGATATTAGAAAAGGTGATGTTGCCCAAGTTGCCCAAAAGGAAGCGGGCAAGCAAAAACGGCTTGCTAATATATTCCAAAACATGGATGCTATTGTACCGAAGGGTGCTAAACGGGATGATTTAAGTTTTTCCTACGCCCATGCCCATGCCGCCCATGCCCCTGCAAAAATGTCTGTATCTGAAGTTAAACGCCTGTATTTTAACGAATTTTTAAGGGACAGCCTTGGCCTGCACGAAAAAGAACGGCGGGATTTTTCGCCGCCCGCCTTTATGCAGGATATTAGCAAAATTGATGCCGCAGGGCGGGGCATTATCATGCACACATTGTTGGAGCATTTGGACATAAACCGCACAACAGCGCAGGATGTGGCGGATTTAACGGCCCGCCTTGTTGCCCTATCCCTACTAACAGCGGAAGAGGCGGAGATTGTGGAAATTCCAAAGCTTACTGCCTTCCTAAGCAGCCCGCTGGCGCAACGTATGCGAAAAGCTGATAAAATCCATAGGGAGATACCCTTTGCCGTAAATATGCCTGCGGGCCTCATAAATTCCTCATTTTCGGCGGTGGATGGGGATGTGCTTATCCACGGCGTAATTGATGCCTGCTTTGAAGAAGGCGGCAAAATGGTAATTGTGGATTATAAGACAGAGCGCATAACGGGCGATATTAATATCATTGTGGAAAAATACCGCCCGCAGATGGAGTTGTACCATAGGGCTGTCGAAAAAATCTTCCCAAAAAAAGTTGGCGAAAAAATTATGTATTTCTTTGACATTGGGCAGGCGGTTGTGTTATAATCTTTCAAATGCCCTTGGAGGTATGTAAATGCGCCGTTTAATGGAGCCCCACATATTCAAAACATGGTTGGCCTTTTTGTTGCTTGCAATAATCGTCATCATTGTTTTCCAAATTGTAACGCAAGTGGAAGTAATTTACGGCTGGTTTGCCACCCTGTTTTGGCACATTTCCCCTTTCGTTGGCGGTTTTATGCTGGCATATGCCCTAAACATCCCAAGGGAAGGTATTGAAAAGCTACTTTTGCGCACCAAGCACCCTTTTATAGAAAAGCGCAAAATGGGTATTTCCGTTATAATTACATACCTGGCGGCGGCGGGTGTGGTTTGGCTGGCTTTTATCCTAATCTGGCCAAGGGTTAGGGAAAGCGTAGCGGATTTTATTGCCTATGTGCCCACCCTTGCCTACCAAATACAAGAATTTATTTACGAACTTAGCCAAAACGAAGAAATACCCTTCCATGACCAGTTTGACGATATTGCCGCACTTATCACCCCCGAAGCCATATTAAGCTTTTTTGACGGGGAGTTTTGGGCAGGCATATTCACAAACCTGTTTTCCACTGTGATGGGGGTAATTTCCTTTATCTTCCGCTTTGCCCTTACAATCATCACATCCGTTTATTTTATGGTGGAATCGGCTAAGGTTAAAGCTGTGTTTAAGCGCATTATAAAAGCACTTGCGCCCCATAAGGTTTATAAGGTAATCTTAAAATACGGCAACAATATCAATAGCTACTTTAAGCGGTATATCTACTGCCAAGTGCTTGATGCCATCATATTGGGCACTATTATGACCCTTGTGCTGTCGGTTATGAATGTTACCTATGCCTTTACCCTTGGCCCCATGCTTGGTGTTGCCAACCTTATCCCGTTTTTTGGCGCAATAATTGGCACCGTAATCGCCTTTATCGTAATTTTGCTTACGGAAGATTCCACAGGGCTTGCGGTGGCGGCGGGGGTTGTTATGGTTGTTATCCAGCAGTTTGATGCAAATTTCATCTTCCCAAGGCTAATAGGCGGGCAGATGAAAATTTCGCCGCTGGTGGTAATAATTGGCATAACCATTGGCAACGCCTATTTTGGCATTGTTGGTATGATTGTGGCAATACCCATAGCCACCGTTGCCCGCAATATTTTAGATGATTTTTTGCTATATAGAGAAGCCATAAAATCCCGAAAAAGAGAGGTTAGAACCCATGAAGCGAATGAGCGATAAGAAAAGAAAACGCATGATACGTATTTTTACCATAGTATTGGTGGTTGCATTAGCGGCCGTTTTAGCATTTGGCCCAATTATGGCTTGGTTGGCTTAATAAAGTGAGCGAAAACCCCAACAAAGGGCATAGGATGAGGTTAAGGGAGCGGTTTATCAAGGCGGGCTTGGAGGCATTTGCCCCCCACGAAGTGTTGGAGTTGCTTTTGTTTTATGCCATCCCCCAGCGGGATACAAAGCCCTTGGCAAAGCGCATGATAGATGAATTTGGTGGCTTGCCTGCCATTTTTGAAACCGACCCAACCACCCTTATGCAGCGCACGGGGGTTACGGAAAATGTGGCGGTTTACCTGTCCATGATGTCCCAACTGTTTGGGCGATACCACAGGGAAAAATATCCAAAAACTATCAAATTTATCAACAGCTATGAAATGAAAGAATATGCAAAGGTACTATTTATCGGCAAAACAGTAGAATGCTTTTATTTGATATGCCTTGATAATGCCCACAACATGCGGGCTTGCGAACTTATAGCAGAAGGTGATATTGACCAAGTGGAACTGCACCCAAGAAAAATTGTGGAGCGGGCAACAGCCCACCGTGCCACAAACCTAATCCTTGCCCATAATCATCCTAGCGGGCAGGCTCACGTAACCCGTGCAGATTTGGTAACAACCGCCAACTTGGTGGATATTTTCAGACCCTTTAACATACGTATCGTGGATCATATTATTATAGCAGGCGATGCCGCCATATCCCTTGCCGAAAATGGCTATATGGGGTGATTTAGAAAAACATGACATACACAACCTAATGCTGTAACCCTAAAATTCGTCCCGCCATATGATGATACATCATTGGCAGGGGGTGGGTTTATGGGTAAATATATTGTGGCAGGTGGCAAAAGGCTTAATGGGCATGTGGCGGTGCATGGTAGTAAAAACGCCGTTTTGCCCATAATGGCGGCAACGGTGCTAACGGGGGCGCAAAGTGTTATCCACAACTGCCCCGATATAGCGGATACACGCTGTTCGATTAAGATATTGCGCCATTTGGGATGCGATGTGGATTATGACGGCTATACGCTTGTGGTAAATTCTGCTAATGCCGATGGCATTGCCCTTCCCGAGGAGGCCGTAAACAAAATGCGCTCGTCCATCATCTTTGCGGGTGCGTTATTGGGGCGTTTTGGGGTGGTGGACAGTGCTTACCCAGGCGGTTGCTTGCTGGGTGGCCGCCCAATAGACCTGCATTTGCAGGCTTTTTGTCAAATGGGCGTGGTTTTTGAAGATGCACTTGATGTCATCATAGGCAAAGCCGATAAATTAGCGGGAGCACGGATAAACCTTGCATTTCCCAGTGTTGGGGCAACACAAAACATTATGCTTGCCGCTGTGTTGGCATGTGGCACAACAACCATCACAAATGCAGCAAAAGAGCCTGAAATTGTGGATTTGCAGGGCTTTCTAAATGCCTGCGGGGCGGATGTTAGGGGTGCGGGCACGGGGATAATTGTTATAAATGGCGTAAAAACCTTAATGCCCGCCGAATACACCATTATGCCCGATAGGATTGTGGCGGGCACGTATATGGTGGCAGGGGCTATAACAGGCGGCCATATAAGCCTTAGTAATGTGCGCCCGCCGGATGTTTATCCTATGGCAAAGGCATTGTCCAATATGGGCGTGGATTTGTGGGGCGAAGGGGAAATGTTGGTATTAAAGTCGGGTGGTAGGCTAAAATCCCTGCCAAGGCTTGTTACAAAACCCTACCCAGGCTTCCCAACCGATATGCAAGCCCAATTTACCGCCCTTTTGGCAACAACAAGCGGTCAAAGCGCAGTGGAAGAAAATTTGTTTGAAGCCCGCCACGCACATATTGCAGAACTGGCAAAAATGGGCGCAAATATTGAACTTGTGGGCGACAGCCGCTTTATAATAAACGGCGCAGCCCGCCTGCATAGTGCGGATGTAACCGCCAAAGACCTGCGTGGCGGTGCCGCCCTTGTTTTGGCAGGGCTTAATGCCTGCGGCGAAACCACAGTTCATAACGCTTGCTATATCCAAAGGGGTTATGTGGACATTGCCGCCGATTTATGCAGTTTGGGCGCAGATGTGCGGCTTGCTTAAATTTTATAATCATCCAAGGCAACAAATGCCATTATGCCGAGAAATGCAAGGCTTAACAGTTCACAAATCCACATGGGCTTCACCTCCTTTCGGAGTTGCAAAGCCTGCCGCCGTGTTGCAAGTGTCATTGCACACCAAATTACGCACACTGTCATACCAATTCCAATTCGAAACATGGAAAAGGATATTTTGAAAATCGCAGGTTTCAGTGCGTTTTCAAAATGTGCTTTTCCATAATTGAGAATGGAATTGATATCAATAGTTGTAAAAAATAAAAATAATAACGTATTTTGCAAGACAATAGCGAACGCACTTCAAAGTCGTGATTGTGCGTTCGGGCAAAACCAATCCAAAACGGCTTGCCTTGCACTTTCGCTTTGCGAAAGCGGCCTTTGGCCGGTTTGCTGGAAGCAAACTGCTGGGCCGTTTT
>Ga0123352_10006110_pt1 | contig 18353 bp, 11 predicted proteins | sample TergutLab28metaG_FD_89700 | JGI IMG/M metagenome (GOLD analysis project Ga0123352, IMG submission 89700) | Labiotermes labralis P1 segment gut microbial communities from Petit-Saut dam, French Guiana - Lab288 P1 | ecosystem: Host-associated > Arthropoda: Insects > Digestive system > Gut ... | reverse complement strand
TACATATAGTGACATATACAGTAACACAGAGTAACATACATATAGTGACATATACAGTAACACAGAGCAACATACATATAGTGACATGTACAGTAACACAGAGCAACATGCATATAGTGACATGTACAGTAACACAGAGCAACATACATATAGTGACATGTACAGTAACACAGAGCAACATACATATAGTGACATATACAGTAACACAGAGCAACATACATATAGTGACATGTACAGTAACACAGAGTAACATACATATAGTGACATGTACAGTAACACAGAGCAACATACATATAGTAAAACAAGATGACGTATACAGTGACATGTACTGTTACCCACTGCTCTACTCAGGATCTCCCTGTACTTCTGTGAATGTGTACGGGGGCGTGGAGGTAAATCCCCATGTCTTACAAGCAGAAAAATGGAGGAAAAAGAATATTCAGAAGGAAGACGGAAGTGAAAACGAAGGCTGAATGAATAAAGAAATAAAATGAAGAAGTGAGTCAGCACGGGAGGGTAAGATGGAAAAGAGAGTGAAGGCAGAGGGAATTAAGCACGAAACAGGGAGCAAAGTACGGGAAGGAAGAAAATATAGAGAGTAAGCAAGGAAGGCAGCATTGTGAAGGACAATATTTGGAAGACTGACTAAATGACACTAAAATAAATGTACATGAAACAGAAGACAGAAGGAAGGGAATTAGATAAGAGTCGCGACTATTCTTCCCTCCAATAACTTCGATTCGTCGTCACTCGCTGGCCACTGGCGGACCGACACCACGCATTGTTCACACGGGTCATGACAACGGACGAGACGTTTCGGCTGTCTGGGAAGATGAGTGCTTGGACAGTGGATAGCGCAGTGTGGCCACGGGTGAACTGGGGAGGGAGGTGTCACATCGACACAGCAGTTTACCTTCATCCTCGATCAATACTCTAGTAGAAGCTGAGACAAATACCTGTTGACACTTAACTCTCGGAGTGAGTTAAATACGAACCAGGTAGGTTTTGGTCCACAGTACAGCTAAAGCAACTGAAGCAGAAGGACATCACCTGTGAGGTCAAGAATTTCTTCTTTTCTGCGGAGCCTCCACAGCGGCTCTGACGCCTACCAATCCTTTGCCGTGAGCATAAAGCGGCCAGGGCGTGAAGCTGAAGAGTCCCTCTGTCTAGTACGTAGCTTAGAAATGTGTGGAGCAGTGCCGTCAGTGCCCTTGATTGCGCGCACAGGGGTTTTACCTTTCAGTGCAACTTTATGTTTAATTTTCAGTAAAATGACTTTGCATTACACATAATTCCGTAAGTAGCCACTCATTGTACCCTTTTGGTCCTCGACACGTGGATATTTTACAAATTTTATTTTAGAGTGGCTTTAATGCATGATTTACACTTAATCTGCTCGGATGGATGAAATGGTAGGCAGGAAATAAAGGCGCCGACATTAAACGCGTTACATTTATAAAGGACAGAACGTCGCTACGTACAGATTTGACAGTCATTAGCCGCTTCACATTCTGTCTGTCTCTGTTACTGCTAGCCAAAATTGCCATCAGAATTTACATGTCTGTGCAGAATTGTGCAAAATTGTACACGAAAATGCTGATGTGGTAGCTGTGGAGGGACTGAGGGAAATATTGTAGCAATGTATATAAGTACAAGGAATGGTGAAGATAAGCCACATGTTTGCGTAGCTGTTGACAGTAGGCTGCCCACAGTAACTGGCTATCTGCATTCAGCCTGACGCTAAACAGCCTCATGATCTGACAGTTCCACAATATATGGTGACGTACCAGAACCATGTCTGTCACCCACCCATCTAACCTCCTCTAACCAACTGCCTGGTGACACGTCACGCCGCTGAGTGAGGGTATCCTTTCATTTCCTCAGTCCTGCCGGGCAAGAGAGGTGTAGTAGCTCAAAATAAGATACTGCCGGAAAAGAGAGGTGCATAGCTCAAAATAAGATACTGCCAGGCAAGAGAGGTGCAGTAGCTCAAAATAAGATCCTGCCGGAGAAGAGAGGTGCATAGCTCAAAATAAGATACTGCCAGGCAAGAGAGGTGCATAGCTCAAAATAAGATACTGCCAGGCAAGAGAGTTGCATAGCTCAAAATAAGATACGTCCAGGCAAGAGAGGTGCAGTAGCTCAAAATAAGATACTGCCGGGCAAGAGAGGTGCAGTAGCTCAAAATAAGATACTGCCGGGTAAGAGAGGTGCAGTAGCTCAAAAGAAGATACTGCCGGACAAGTGAGGTGCAGTAGCTCAAAATAAGATACTGCCGAGCAAGAGAGGTGCAGTAGCTCACAATAAGATGCTATCATCACCACCTGCATCGTTTTAAACTCGTCATTCACACACAAAGCAACTGTTTAGTGATAAGAAAATTTGTCACTTTCCACGCATTCAAGGCATAGGTGGGAGAAGAGGAATGGTTCCACTCATTCTTAACCTGGACGCTGGGTGGAGGTGTTTAGTCAACTACATTCCTCTGTCTCTTTTCCCCGGAAAGAACGCCGGGCCCCACTGAAGAACAACTCTTCGGGGTTAAAAGTGTGCAGCTCAAAAGGCAGTCAATTGGCTCACGAATAAATGTCATCGTAAACGGCACCAAAATACGCGGCTTGTTTTGTACACGTGAGGTGGTCCGAGTTTGTGTGTCATTTTAGTAATTGTGAGTGAAAATGCTATGTCAACACGTGTGTGGTTTTGAACTGTGACACTGATAGGAGCGTTTTATTGTGCGTACATAGCTGTAACTGGAAATCTTACAGAACTTGTGTTTTTATGAAAAGAAAGCTGTTTGTCAGATAACACCACAAAAGAAAGCTGTGTGTCGGTTAACACAACAAAAGAAATTAGTGTCTCAAATAACACCACAAAACAAAGCTGTGTGTCACACAACACCACAAAAGGAAGCGGTGTGTCAGATAACATCACAAGAGAAAGCTGTGTGTTAGATAACACCACAAAAGAAAGTTGTGTGTCAGATAACACCACAAGAGAAAGTTGTGTCAGATAACACCACAAAAGAAACTAGTGTCTCAAATAACACCACAAAACAAAGCTGTGTGTCAGTTAACACAACAAAAGAAAGTTGTGTGTCAGATAACACCACAAACCAAACTAGTGTCTCAAATAACACCACAAAAGAAAGCTGTGTCAGTTAACACCACAAAAGAAAGCTGTATGTCAGATAACAAAACAAAAGAAAGTTGTGTCAGATAACACCACAAACGAAACTAGTGTCTCAAATAACACCACAAAACAAAGCTGTGTGTCAGTTAACACCACAAAAGAAAGCTGTGTGTCAGATAACACAACAAAAAAAGGCTAGTGTCTCAAATAACACCACAAAACAAAGCTGTGTGTCAGTTAACACCACAAAAGAAAGCTGTGTGTCCGATAACACAACGAAAGAAATCTGTGTGTCAGATAACACCACAAAAGAAAGCTGTGTGTCAGATAACACCACAAAAGAAAGTAGTGTCTCAGTTAACACTACAAAAGAAAGCTGTGTGTCAGATAACACCACAAAAGAAAGCTGTGTGTCAGATAACACCACAAAAGAAAGCTGTGTGTCAGATAACACCACAAAAGAAAGCGGTGTGTCAGATAACACCACAAAATAAAGGCAGTTACAAACTTTTGCCCTACTGTATGTGCAATATCAGAAGAAATGATTGGTCAGGTCATACCACAAAAAAGACAAATCGTTAGTTAGTTAGTCATGTTGTTTATGTTAGTTACATTCGTAAGACAAAAAAAAAGAAAAACATACATGTTGATTATATGATATCAAAGAACGTCCATTTTGATTTATGTTGCACTGATTCCTGTTCAAAATGCCCGCCACTCGCTACATGCACAGTTCTCCCTTTCTCAAAGACAATTTTTTGCCATTCTCAAAACTGTATTCTTTCCCCTCCGTAGTCAGCCGACCCTGATTGGCTGTAAAAGTTCTCCTGTCGCCGGTGCACCACACCACAACCTTCATGTGCCGCCACAAGAAGTAGAGGTCCGGTGACTTCGCAGGCCAGACCTGCGAGTAATGGGGGAGTAGTGTTTACGGGATTGTGGAGCAGGCGTGAAGGTGGTTCATAAGAGTGACACCGTACGGGTTTAGGCACATTAAAATGTGCGTAGCGACGTACCCATTGGTAGTCGGACATGTGTTGATACAGCGTTTTTACGCAAAATGACCAACCTAAATATGTCTTGATGTTTGGCACACCTTCTGCCTGACTACCTGTAGACTTGGGCACACATGCATGTGCTGTATGTACACGATATCGCATTCAGTTTTCATGCTATAGAATGCAGGCCCACTGGAAATGCAGAAATGTATTTCAGGACTCCGGGGCCCAGCTCCACAGCTACAGGCAGTTATCGATAATTTCGGGGTTCGCCTCTGGAACCGGCTGCAAGCGGATAGGGACCGACTGACCGCCCGCCCGCCAGCCCGTCAGGACGGCGCGACCTATCACCGTGGGGGGGGGGGGGCGCAGTGCAGATCAGTAAATGAGACTGGGAAATGGACATTTCATAACAACATTAAGTACTACTGTTTGGTCTTAAATTGGGTTTTATGTGGTGCCCTTTACGCTTACGAAGGACTATAAACTGCAGGTTTTTAAAAGTCTTGCTATTTCAGTGCATTGTTTATTATATTGCAGTAGAATCTCCGCGTGACACAAACCCCTGAGAATTTGACCTTTCCATACAGTGTTGCATCTGCAGCGTTTACGATTATTGTGTGAAATTTGAGGGTGACCATTGAACTATGAGGGCACAAAATACGACGCAGGGGTGTCTGTGTGTCGAAAAAAATGTTTAATAGCCAACATATCTCTACCGATATTATTCCATAGATGTTTAGTCAGATATTGCTTGTGATGATATTGCTTGTTTCAGTAATTATCTGAAAACATTAACAGTATGGATAAGGAATTTGAGATTGGCAGGTCATGTAGCATGCATTCTGAGCTTCGACATGCGCACAAAAGTTTGAGACGCCTAGCCGTAGATTGGGAAGTGAAAGAAATGTGAATCAAGAATGTAATGTAAAGTTTAGAACCGGAAACTCCAGAGGCCACGTACAGAAGCATCAAATAAAGATTTGGTCTGCCCAAGTACAGCGGAAAGCACACTCTGTTTTCAAAATAAGTGTAGGAGCTGAAGCTTGGTCCAGAGTTCGTTGCCTCGTGCAAATCGATGACGTGTGAGATAGTGAATCAGTGACTCGGAGTGCTCTGAGCAGTTTAAACATAACTGTCCTTCAGAAGACAGGCAAGCGGTAAAAATGACGTGTGGCCCACCTTAGCATCCGATCGCCCATACCGCTGCCAACCCTAAACTGCCCCTGTAATGATGTAGTGTGTATGGTAAGTGCGATGTAAGGAACATAATAGGCACTGCACTGCACTGCACTAGAAACAACAATAAAAATTATGGTGTAAACACAAACCGGTGTGTATTACAGAATATCATCATGGCCATGTTTCATACTGCTGCTACGAGCCGTGGGAGCGCTAACTGCGTCAGAAATGGTCGTGGAACTTTGTCAAAACAGAACGCTGCTAGCAGCCGCTTGGGCACATACGTTTCTGAACCAAATGACTGCATTAAATTACTGACTGCTGCTCTCTCTTTACATTTTCCTTGTTTATCCTAACGCCAGTTTTGTGACCCTGGTTTTGGTTCAAATGCAGTAATTTTGAAAATTTGAGTTTCATCTGTAAAAAACTGAAGCCACTTAAAAAATCTTGGAAATCTGTAAGTGGAATGACAAAATGTTGTTCAAATAAAAAATGTCTGTATGGTGTATAATGATTAAGAACAATCTGACCGGTGTTGCTTGCAAATTGTGGTCCTATATTGACATTAACGACAGCTCCATGTCATAATCCCATAAGAAAATCAGTGATATGTCAAGAGTGATTTATAAACAATCCTATTGAAACAAGATTAGGCACTGCTGGGAAAACCTGTCGGAGTAATTTGTAACTAGACGTACGTCCAATCCTGTGGGCCTCTCGAAACGGACGGATGTGATATTTTGAAACTAATAGCTTGTTTGGTCGGATAATTGGGGCTATGAAATGGCGGTATCGAGTTGATGAACGATGTTGACCTCCACTGTTTCCTAGGGTCATATGGTGCGCAGGGAGGTAGCAGATTTAAATAGGGATTTGGGATGAGGGAGTAAATGGGACAGTACCAGATATTTTGTGTTTGGGAGAATTGAAGTTGCGTTTGGAGTATGGTTCTGGCAGAAGTGTGAAATTAGTGGTTAGAGCTAATAAATGTTTGCTGTAATTGTTGAGGTCGTTGGAATACCGAGTCAAATGCTGCGTCCACCAGCATACATCGTGGTGCGGCTGGGCTTAGAGCACATTTATGTGCTTTGTTCGAAGTTACGTCCTGTTTTGCTTTCGAAATGTGAACACAAAAGTGGGCAAACAGATTGGAAAGCCGTTGTCATGTAAAGTTCCATGGCCCATTGACAAATGTAACTTTCTGTTTTAAACGTTTTAACTTACCATTATAAATGCAGCATTAAATTGATGTTTATGTATAGCTATTAGAATTTCTGTTAGGATTTTTATATGATGCTAGTTTGTAATTACTTAATTGTATGCGCGCAGTTCAGCTGACGTCCGCTGTGGCCCCTCGCACCGTGGGCGACTCTCCTCCAGCAGTGACAAGTGTCCGTCAAATTAACTTGTCGTTTCCCCAATACAAGTACCGCCTGCGGGACTGCAAACCGTTCAAAAAGTTTGTATACTCAGATGTGAAGTTCTTTTCGGTTGTGTTGGTGACTGTCTTTTGAGATGTGACGCCGTGTAGTATGATATGTAGTTACCAGCGTTTTGGCCGAGCTCATCTGCCTATTTCTGCAAGTTAATACCAAAGTAGTGGAATTATCGCCTAGCACGTTCTTGGGCAAATCTGAACATGCAAGCAGCAAATTCCATTGAAATTTTGGTGGCTAAATGCTAAGCCACGTGACGTCATATCCCATAAAATTTCAATAATTGGGATCCTGCACCATATTAGTTCGGTTGCTGGACTGGTTGTTGTATGCTCCGGTCAGAAACTATATACAACTTTGCAACTGTAACACTTATCAGACGTCAGCTATGCATCTGTCTGTATCTGATACAGAAGCAAGGCTACCAACCTACGGAAAACAAGTTTTTCTTAAGTTTCAGTGCGAATTGGGTCGTATTTGAAAAGCGTCGTCCAGTAAGCTTGTGCCTGTAAAAAAAATCAGCCTCGTTTTATGGCTTTATGATCCATATCGCTGTCCAGATATTATTTGGGTAATGGAAGCATGGGCGGGACATTTGGCACGAATAAGTAGTAGGAGGGTTGCGTATGGGGTTTCGGTAGGAGAGCTTGAGGGACAGAGGCGACTTGGAAGAGGCAAGCTTGGGTGGGATGGGATAATGTATTGGGAAGAAATGGGGGTGATTTTGGACTGGTTTAGTCTGGCTCAGGACAGGGACAGGTGGCGGGCTGTGAGCGCGGTGATGAACCGTCTGTTTCCATAAAGTGCGGAGGATTTCTTGACTAGCTGCCAAGTAACTAGTCTCTAGAAGGACTCTGCTCCTTGCAGTTAGTGATGTTAAACGTTCCTTGAACATTGACGACACAGATTATAGGGCTAGTGTCGAATACGTTGTGAGTGAAGGTTGGGGAAATTTCAGTGTAGCGTTTAGCGTATGTCAATACGGTTGGAGTCTTCAGAATGCAGATTTTTTACGACCTAGTTAGAAAGACGAGCGTTTAAGATTCCGGTCTTCTAGCATGTAGCTTTGTGTTGCTGGGTGAGTGTTGTCTGAGTTTCTGAAGGCCGTGATTTCTTCGAAACGTCGGGAAACGTTAACCCAACAAAACAGCGTCACGTTCGAACGATCTGAATCCTCATTTGTGCCGCTGAGAGAACCTCAAATGTCGTGTAGTCTCCCAGTGAGCTCATTTCTAAAATCCTTGCGGTAACTCCAAGTTGCAAGTTCCTGCTACACGTCCAACATTCTTCATGTTACGTGCTCTCTGAGGTTCCTTCAGAAAGTCCTCGCTTTAAGTTTGTATGAAATCCCAACTAATCCCTAACCAACCAAATAACTACATGAATCAGAGTCTTTCCTGAGAAGCTAATAGGCCTTTAGCTAGTGAAGAAATTTAACGCATTTTCGGACCCCGAAATTTCATTACCGCATTCACAAGTGCCCGCCACCTATCCTTATCCAGAGCCTTATCAATACAATCCATGCCTTCCATCCTATTTCTTGAAGATCCGTTTTAATATTCTTTTTCTATCTAAGCCTAGGTCTCCCAAGTGGTCTCTTTCGATCCGGTCTTCCAACCAAAACCCGGTATGCACCCCTCTTATCTTCTTTGCGTGCTAATTCCCTGCCCATCTCATTCTACTTGATTTAATTACCGAAATAACCAAATGATCCCTAGGCACCGTAACACTGAAAGGTCTTGTGCGTATCTCTAAAGGAGTGGATTTCTTTATTCTATCCAGGGATACTGAGAAATGGTACCTTCCAACTGCCCACGACCGCAGTCTCTGCTAATTTTGCATTTCGATGTACATAATTAACATTTCTTATAACTCGGTTCCGAATGACTTCCCACATAAGACAGTGCCATTAATATCCAACGGTTAATTGGTAATCCCGGATAACTCCCGTACGCACCTCTCAGATGACAGTAATAAAGGACGCCCCTCCGTAACGGCCCCTCTCACCTCTGCACCTTTATAGATCAGTTGGCGTCACGACACGTGTCACACGTGTCTCTGTACACCGAATACCCGCCGACGCTGGCTGCTGCACCTCACTAAAAAGAAAAACAGAAGCATTTCGTGCCATTTCACTTTTGTATCTCGTTCACGTGAGCCTCTTCACGGATTGTAATCCGGTTATTGCGAAAACACTCCAACGAAATTCATACCGCACCTCCTCCCCACCCCCTCCTCCAACCGCCTCTGTTACACGAAAGGAAATTTGAAGAAAATACAGAATGTCCATTATGTGACGCCGTGAAGGTACACCTGATGCACGGAACTGGTATAGGAATAACCGCTTTTACAACGACGTCAGCAGAATGATAAATCGCACACATCGTGTAACGTTTGTTTTTGTGCGTCTGTGTGGTTTAGGAGTTGTAACGTTGTTACGGACTGACTGACTGACTGACTGGCTGACTTGCAGCGTTCGCCAAAGGCCTAAGAACTTCCATCTGTGACCGTCTTTCTAAATGCATGCCGTTGCAAAGCGCCGGGAACATTCTGGTGCATGCCTGGACTTGCGTGTTGACGTGAAAGATAAAAGACAGCCAGAATAAGTGATTAAATAACCAGGAATGACGAACACGTCTCCTGACATCGGGCGTCAACAACTTATTCATCTCAATGAATCGTCATTCAGATGCAGTGAAGCTATCAGATTTTGTAATTCTGTCAAATGATGCCTTTAGTTGTGTTCTAGGTCTGCCTGTCTAGGCTGTTTACAAGTTGTGCCCTAGGGCTGTATAGTTTGTGTGCATGCTGTTCTAGTCCTCTCTAGACTCTACACATACTCTATAATGCTTCTGCTTCTCTTGCAACAATTTTTATACTTCAGGCTGTCAGGAAACTAAGGGTCGAAAGGTGAAAGTTGGCGCGCAGTTCTCAGTCCTGTTTCCAGATGGCGCTCTACAGTCACACATTCCTTCCATTACAAAGCTCTTCAATCCATTTCTTAATTCCACGCAACTCTTGGCCGTGATTAGCTGCCCCGTTGTCCCGACCCCTTGAGGCAGACGCCAGGCGCCACCATTCTGCACTGCCCCCACACCCCCTGACGTCAATCGACACTGAATTCTCTATCGACTCCCCTTTTCTTCTCCAAAGCTGGAGGATGTGTTGTCACGTCCCGCGCTCTCCCATACCCGAAACGTTTTGAATGGCGACGACAGAAAGGTTCACACTGTGACAAGCACGCGTCGATATTATGCAGGAGATGCAAAGCTGAATGAACAACAGTAAGTGGCCACCAATAACCCAGTGACAAATTGCCTTCATATCAGACTGCCACGTCTGCCCAGCTGTTCACTAATTGTTTTCAGCTGCAGCACACTTTCGTGCACATCACGTGACAACTGTGGGACCGTCTGAGTTTCTTGGGCAGTGGAGCAGACTGAGGATTCGGCTGTGCACTGGACTGTACCTTTAGGTGAGTGTTATACTGCGCACTTTGACAGTGAATGCAACACGATCGTTCGAAACGTCGGTGACGACTCGCCCAACGACACAATGTTGCATCGCAAAATGTTTGCATCTTCAGCAGCTCCGCTGTGAAAACTGGCCATCTCGCGCAACACAGACTGACTTCTGAGATCTTGTTCTGATCGTCTGAAGAACTCGTCGGTGGAGGACAGACCCTCTTGTGAGGGCAGTAAGTTCTCAACTGTGAAGTTCCCTACAGTTCATGGAACCTGCAGTTGCAGTGCCCTATCACCAGAGCCCGCCACTGGGCCAGATCCTGAGCAAATGAATGATATTCACGCCATTCCATCTTACTTTCCTAACATAGATTCCAATACTGTCCTTCGTTATCCCCCTATACCTGCCCAGTGGTCTCGTTCCTGCACATTTCCTCGCCAAAACTGTGTCAGCATTTGAAAGTTTGAAGAAACTGTGATTACATGCGAATGCACGGTGAAGTATCCCCTGTGTTTAAGGAGTACGCCATTTAGGCATGTTGGTAGCGCTGTAGCATTCTGGAGTTCGCTGTAGACAGAGGTGCGTAGTTACCTGCACACTGACCGCTCTCAAGTGCTGCTAGGTCATGTCGTTGCCCCGAAAAATGTGGGCTGTTGTGTGATATGTCGTGTTGTAAGGTTTTGTGGCGATGATGGCAACGTGTCATGACCTTAATGTTGAATCAGAAGGCGTGTGGAAGGAAGTAGTGTTGCCCTGTGTGTCGACTACATCTGTCAAAAATGTCGGCGGCTGCGTCACCTCTCAGGTCTAGTGGTGTATCGCTTTCCATTGCGCTGGTTACCTCTGTCAGGATGAAGTGATTGACTTTAAAGTGAATGTTTGTATACGGGAAGACTTTTCAACTTGGTTACTAGACGTAAAAGAAATAGTTGATAATCGCGTGGTTTATCTCAGAGGTAAACGCTGTCATACGTTGATATGTTGCTTGATGCTTGAGCCAGGCTGCTGGTTGAACCCACAACTCACAGTGCTTGTCATAAAGCGAAGACATAAGGGAACAATCATAAAATCGCAGGCCGTATTTCTGGATAAAAGCCATTCTTGTTGTGAAGAGGGTCCTCAGTCCCTCCTTGTCCCTTACAGGCACGTGACGTAATGGGAACGGGCTCCTTGCTGCACTGAAACATCCGCATATTGTCTGAACGTTGATTGAGGCGGTATGAGAAAGCAAATTACCGAAATTTGCATACACATTAAGCGAAAACCTGCATTTACAATCAGACTTCCGTCTCAAGGACGTGAAATGAAAATCAATTGAAAATTGCCCTTAACTACCGTAAACTCTATAAATAGGAAACGGAACGTAGCGATGCACGTCCATACTGTCTGTTCTCAGTTATCACAAATAAAGAAACTAAAACCAGCCGTAGCGTAGATATCTTTGATGCCTGGTAAAAAGGCTCATGTACAAATCATTGCGAAGTGTAAACGTTACCGGAGACCTTCACATGAAATATCCTATCCTTTCACACTAAGCGTGTAGGATTAACTTGAGCCTGACAGGGAAACCATTTGTGTGCTGTTGGCATGAGTCAATAGTTCGAGAGTCCCACATGCTGAACAGAGACAGGTCGCATGGGGCTGTGGGGATATTGAGGGCGCTGTCTTCGTAATCTCCTAACGAGCGAAACTGAGCTGACAAAGAAACAAAATGTTGTTTCGTCGGACGGTATTGGACGTGAAGCGAATGATACCACCAAACGGACTGACGATGCTCCTCTATGAAGGAAATGCCGTTTCTTGCACCAATGCAGAACGGTAGGAGGAATAGTTTAGTTAATTATCGGCGTCGTTGCCATCACCTCCTCCTCCCCCTCATCACTATTATTATCAACAACAACAGTGGATTATGCCCAGTTGACTGTCCTCAAAACTTCATGTGTCTGGATCTATTGTCATTTCTTAGAACGATCAGTTGCCAGTTGTTTAAATTTGTGACGACGATAATAACTGGAATTACATTTAAATATCCAGTCCGTACCGCGCAGTAAACACTCTCCGCCTCGGTTATACAAACCAGTCAGTTAATGCTGTATAGGGAAACAATCGCTGTGTGCTCTGAGATCCGTATAGAATACATAAATTCGCTGTGTGGGCAGAACGTGAAATTTGTGAATGTTAAACTGGCGGTACATATAGTGACCAGTGGACATTTGAAGGGCAGCAAAGAGAAGTAGGTTTTGAGATCATCATGTTGCGTGTGTTTATGTGTGTGTGTCTCATTTAAATTTTGAAGAAATGACCGATTATGACTAAAGTGTAACGTGAATATCCAGTCACTGTGACCGCAGCACGCTGGAATTGACAGCACGAAAAAAGTGAAGGTCGAGGAAACTTTCGAATTTTTGAGTGGGTTGCAGGGGTGCTGCTGGGAGAAACCCCAAATAAGAGCCTTTGCTAGGGCACACAGCAGTAGTTAAAACCGTACAAATAATCGTTAGCCTGATGGGGTGAAGCCAAGGTTCGATTCTAGCACTGTTGCTGGGGTACGATGACAAAACAGTAAGTACTGAGAACGCTAATATTAAATAAAATGAAACATTCTTCGCCATTCTCAATGACAATAGAGCGTGCTGAAACGATACAATGTTGCAGCCTGGTCGTAATGCAAAATGCCACAGCCACAGTTCACATGGTACACTTTTGGTTTCCTACAGAACGTGATGCCTGACGACCGCGTGGCAGTAAGTACTAACATTGCGGTCTTGTGGGACGTGACGCCATGAAGTTTGGTAGATACATACGAACCTTTTGGGGCGACATTGTCTTTCCTTCTGCACTGTATAAAGCAATCTTATCTTCAAAAGCAATGCGATTCACGGAGCTCTTCTATTTGCTGCTGGTGCAATATTTTGAGTTCCAGTTTCAATTTGGCTTAATATTGTACTGTTAGGATTAATTCTTCTAGAGGACGACGGCAAGATAAGGAATCGGCATTAGTTGGAAGGTTTTAGTGCTGGCTGCATGAGATTTACAAGTCGAGTTCTTTTATCTTACTGGAAGCTTAGGTATAAATCAAGTGTGGAAGCAGGCAGAGGAGAGTAAAGCTCGCTCTTCCTGATAAAACTCAGCCTCTCTTGTTTGGAAAGTGTCTCTCGAATCATCTTGTGTTGCAGACTGAAGAGAGAGGCAAGGAAGAGAGAAAGGAGGAGTAAGGGAAAACTTAACTGTTAACGGTACTTGGCTACATCCCCAGCAGAGAGCCCGGCCCGGTCCGGCCCCAGATAACGCGCTCCTATTGCCATCTGCAACAGCGCAAAATGTAACAGGAAAGCAAAATAGCACCGGCAGCTATAAATTAGTAGCAGATGGCGCAACGTCAGTATCGAGATTATTAACTTCGTCGGGTTTTGGGACGGTGCTGGCTGTCACCACCAAAACTGCGCATGATATCGATAAAACGAACGGCCATCATCGACTGTACGTCGCCCTCCCATCCGAACGTCAGGCATGCCATTGTATTGCAGTTGTGCTACAGTTCTAGCCCAGCCCATCTCAGTCGCCTTGCTTTAAAGAACTTGTTTTAGGTCCGTCAGGTAGCGTTCCTTGCATCTCCTACTGCCAAATATGTCCGCAGCGCTTTGTTCAATATTGACGCATTTTGAGTCCTACATTTGCGTCTATTTCTAAATAATATCATTCATTGCTGGAATATCAGGTTTGAACCTCGGATTCTGCCGCTTTATTGACCAGTCTGGATTCCACTAACTTACCCTTCCGTGGACACTGGGGGACATTTGGTCACGGTAAAGTCGGCTACATCGTGAAAAAAAGCAACCACCTTTATCGAGTATCGATACTAAACAAGCATGCTTTACCTGCATTTCGCAATGTTCTGATGGCTCGGTGTTTAGGTGCAAGGACAACACCGCCAGCAGTTACCATCTTCCGCCCTCTATTCTTGGTTTTACGTGTTGCCGCTTTCTACGACATTCTCCACCAGCTTGTGGTATGTGCTGTCCGTCTCCGTGTCACAGCCACATACGTGCAAGTAGCTCATTAACCTCCGCGATCACCGCACCACATATTTAAACAGTACGCCGACTGCCGGCAGTACAAGACTTTCCTCTTCTCCGCAGAGTCAAGACCGGAACAGAGACCGAGTGGGCGTCTGGGTACCTTTTCTCCGGAATGAAGCGGCCGGGGCTTGAGACTAACCACTCACATCCCTCTAGTTTAAGGTTGAGAGTGGAGCTCGAACCCCTACGCACCTGATGCTTTCATGGGGTTTGTTAGGAATTATTATTATTATTATTATTGTTATTTCTACTACTACTAAGGCATTCCTTTTGTCCAGTTATAGGAACGTTAAAATTTTGACATCCATGATCTGAAAATTTCGCTGTGCCGCGGTATCTGTGACGTCACACACATTTGTAGGCAGTTTTTCGATCTGTCTGCCGGTTATTAGTTGCAGGCTTCAAATGGAACGCTACAGTGTTGTTGTACAGCGTGGGAAAAGGTTGCCTTAATCAATGTTGCGTGTGTTCAGCCGGGCTGTATCCATGTTGTGCACATGTGTGTACACATATTTGAACTTCAAGGGTGCACATTATGTGGCATTAGCGTCATTCTTCCCAAGCATATTTTTGCATCTCCCATGTTGTAGTTCTGAACTGCAGGATACCCGAACTATGAATATTGGGCACAAGGATATTGCATGTGAGAGTAAAATAAAGTGGATTCAGCTGGCTGTTGTAACAGTCAGTGCCCCCCCCCTACTGAAAGCTACGTGTCAACACACGCGGCTCATCAACGCAGACAGTTCTGTGGAAACGTCAAGGGTGTCAAATGCCAGCTCGTAACTTCACATGCCAACGATTACCTGCATTCAGTAAATCGAATCTGTGCTGGTGCATTACAGACCGCAACTGCACTGTTTTGAGCGGATTATAAATCCGCTCAAAACAGTGCTTTAAGTCAACTAAGTTTTCCCTTCGGTTTTTATGGAAGACGACATCAAGATTTAGTTTGAACGGACCTGCTGTGGTCTGTTTAGCAGATGATTCCGGAAATACTTGGAAGGACACAGGAGAATGACAGCTTTGTTTTGTACAATCCTGGTAACAACAGGGAAACAGGAGAAGGTCCTCGAATTTATACGGGGTTCTTAGAAATACGTGTGAATGTTCAGATTTGTGTCATATTTTGCACTGCCAAAGTTGCGCCTGAACTTGATGTAAACTGTACATTTATGGCTTCCTTTTCACAACTGCAAAAAAATGTTCACGCTACGTTGCTGGAATTTATTCTACAAGGTCTGTCGCGGCTCTGCACACTAAAGTTACTGTCCTCTGATAAAGAGACTGCAGTGTACGAACTGCCATCTCACAGCAGGAAACGCCTGCGGGAAGCACGCTACTCATTTTTCACTAAAAGGATTTCAGAAATTTCAGCTGTGAAGAGTTTTGCAGTCTAAAAAAGCGGCACACACGCTGTATTTTCTTCCCCATATGCATGTAAATTTAACACGGCGTTTTGGAGCTTATTCCTGTCGTCTGGAGATGACTGCATGACAGTTCGCTAATTGTGTTTACATAGGAAGTCCACAGCAGGTAGGACTATGTTGCTCTGTGAGCGCTAAAAAAATGTGTAACATGTATGTTCAGTGACGTAGCTGCGTTTATAAGAGGCACTGTGCATAATCACACACCAGTGCGCACGCGCACGCGCCTTCAACCAGGTACTGCAGTTCACGTGTGTTGCCGCCTCGTGCCCGGCATCGCTTGCTCCCTCCGTCGGCCTGTCATTATAGTGTTGCACCAGCAGTCTTTGCACATTAAATTAGAGCGTAAATTAATCAATGAATCTAATAGAGGAGCTCTAGGCCATCTCTCCTGCCGGCTGCAACGCCAATGAACTGTCGCCACTGGACATAATGAAGTTCAGATAACTAACTGCAATGAGCACAATGCTCGCCGAGAAGATTGTAATTCTTTAGATAATAAATTCCTTGCATTTTATGCAAGATTGTGTCCGTTACCATGCTCACAGAATCTCGCTGCTTTCCCCTGTTCACAGTCTCGTAAATCCTTGTCCATTTTCTTTAGGATCCACGTTAATATTATCCTCCTATCTTTCCTTCAAGCCTCCCCATCAACACCCCCTCTGTCCGCATTCTCCTCTCCTGACCTGCCTCGCCCTTATCTTCCTGTGATCAGCCTGACAGCTATGTGATGAGTGCAGCGACACGTGTCATCCAGCAGTGTCCACACGTGTTCCATTACAGTAGTTGCGCTCATTCCTTGTGGGATTTGTGGTTAACTTAGTGACACTGGGACAATTCTTTCTCCGAGTACATCGGATTTCTGTACTTTGGTTTTCCCCAGTCACTCTTATTGCACCAACGCTCCATCTATCACTGACACTGTGCAAACTTAGCAACTGACAGCGTGCTTGAATCACGCACACACACTTGCATAGACACCAGCCCACATTATGCAGCACAGAAGGACACAAAGTTGTGGCAGTGGGCGGTCCCGCAATGTTTGGAGGGACTGCGGTGAACTGCGGAACACAACAGAAACGTCATCTGGCGTTCTGACCGAGATTGGCACCCAGGACATCCGTGATACGAGGCAAGGGCACTAAACTACTGAACTACAGTGTTCATTAGAAGTGAAGATCATTACGTCACTTTGCCTAGGGACACAAGTGGTGAAGGCGTATAGAGGGCGTTGTTGTAAACCCCCACGTATTTATACTTCTTTATTGGAGGATTCTGAATGGCAATGGTGAGATTTATTCCGTTTTGGTGAGCACTGGGTCGGAGGCTATGTGGTTAGCTGAACGGATTGTCTGGAGCAGTGGAGGTTTGGATATTGTGAGGTTGGAGTGAGGTGCGAGGAGAGAGGGAGGGAGTGATAAAGAGGAGAAAGGATGACGATGTGAAAGGAGAAGGCGAGGACGTGTAAAGGGATGAAGAGAAGAATCGGAAACAGAAGGAGAGGAGGAAAGAATATCAGCTGTTTGTGAAGATTCAGAAAGCTGTCAGTTCACCGCCGCTTCCTCTCCGTCCTCATTACGTGGAGCTGCCAGTGGATAGCGCTGACGCTGATCATTCCACCAGCAGACCACAGCGGTACACAGCAGTCTACTGAACCAGTTCTGTGCACAAAGTGCCCACAGAATGTAACCAGCTGTTCTCATTTTTAACGTTCCGTCATACAGGCGATATTCCATAATAAAATTAACCTCAGGTCGCTGACTTTCAGCGCGATTACTCTCAAAGTCAGTGAATGTTTTGACGACGCACAAAGCTGTATGCTTGTTGGAGTGTTGACGTTGCACCTGGCAGGTGCAGACCGATGCTGCAGGCTTGCACGTCGTTGGAACTGCTGTTGAGCAGGCTCAGGAGTCCTGCAAGTCCTTACCATCTACCAGGAAAGGGATCACTGATGCAGCTTTCTAAAACTGTCGTGTTATTGTGACTGCATTTCGTTGTACATACTTTCCTTGACTGCTGTCATTTTGCGTACGTACAAAACAATACCGCTACATTCGCGAGCGTGAAGCACAGTGGTAATGACAAGTTGCAATATTTGCTCTGGAAACAGATGGCAGCTCAGTGATATCCTTGAATTTGCTCTGTTACTTTCGTTATCGCATGTCAGTGTTGTTCTGCCACCTTCATAGGTTCAGAACACAAACTGTCATCAGTTTGTCCCCGACAGTCTGCACCTTCTCTCTTCAAGGCAGGCTGCGGGCTGTGTAAGTGCAGGCAGTGTCTTGCTGTGCAGAATGCGGTAACCGTACACGAGCTGTGTGTGACTTTAACAGACGGTGCAGATTAGTCCTTGCGATCGTCCCCTCCTGTGCCTCAGAATTTCCACAACGACTTCAATATCTGCAGCTCACAACCAAAATGCATTTTGTCCAGATGCCTGTGTTTGTGTTTGTGTTTGTGAGTTCCATATGATGTTATCGATAAAAATAGATTTTTCTATTTGAATAAAGTTTGACCAACTAGATGACACTTGCTTTATTATCTACTGCTCAACATGTTTCAGACGTTAATACGTCCATCTTCAGGAGCTTGCGACTACTTGGTGCGTTGTGTAGGCTGACTTGAGGCGTGCTG
>Ga0123352_10006109_pt1 | contig 18354 bp, 8 predicted proteins | sample TergutLab28metaG_FD_89700 | JGI IMG/M metagenome (GOLD analysis project Ga0123352, IMG submission 89700) | Labiotermes labralis P1 segment gut microbial communities from Petit-Saut dam, French Guiana - Lab288 P1 | ecosystem: Host-associated > Arthropoda: Insects > Digestive system > Gut ... | reverse complement strand
TTTTATCAGCACTTACTTCCAGTCCAATCTCCCTAGTAGCAGCTACTAAAGCTTCTGCGTTTTCCTGTAAAGTATGTGTACCTCCTCCCAGTATATTAACATCATCGGCATAAGCCAGAAGCTAATGTGTACCATTTAGTTTCAAGACATCCTGTTTTACCTGAACCCTCCTAATGCTGTACGTAGTTAACAAAAGCGATATTCTCTGTATTTAATACAATCTGGTTTAATGCCCTTCTTATAAGTAGGTACAATAACCGACTCTTTCCACTCCTCCTCCTTATTCCAAGTAGAATTTTTCGAATAATTGGTCCCTGTCACCACGGCATGTCGCGTCCTCAGGTTGCGGATGGAGGAACGACCTCCAGTGTGAGGGTAGCTGCGAATATATTGAATAAGCAGTCGCGGACAGTCAGCAAGGTGTGGTCCTCCCACTTAAGTTTTGGGTGATTTGCTAACAACTTCTCACCTTAAAAACTGGCCTCGTAATGAAACGGATACAATTAAATAACAATTGGTATAAATTAATACAGCAGTCACATAGAAATGCACATGTTTGCTTTCTGCAGCCTATTATTTCGACTGAAAAAATTTTCACTAACTTGGAACTAAAAAAGCCAGGAGGACAGTGGAGCTTACAACTCGGTATTTTTCTCGTTTCTCTCACTGTGTATGTTTCCAACTTACGACGTTCTCCCATGCAATATGAAAATATATCGTTAAAAATTATATAGTGTTTACCAGATTGAACTATGTGTTCGAGGTTGACCGAAACTCTTAAGAAGAAGCCCTTCATTTTTTCATTTTTATCAGGGAGAGAAAGTTTAACGTGCTAGAAATTCCCTCCGGGATGCTGACATAATTTCGACGGGCCGTGGAATGGAAAGTGATTATGCAATTTAACATGCATCTTTCAGTAGTGAAAATTTATCAGAGTTGGTTACTCATAAGTTTGTGGTGTGACCACCAAGCAAAATATTAGGATATTGAGTCACAAACCTTGTTACAAGCCAACAGTAACACGAACTGCCATTGTGTAGTACTATCTTACGTATATGTTTGGTATCTCACTGCTTATTAGACAGACCAAAGCATGGAATAGGAAAATGGATCGCAAATTGAGATTCTAAAAGCGTATTCATGGAGATTCAAGATATGTAGGCTTTGACCCATTGAAGAATTTTTCTTTGTTTACTTGGTCACTGGAGATACAGGCAGCACGCTCCTCTGAAATGTCTTTAACCATTTACCAATCGACATGTCTTCATGTTACAGAAGACATGAACCATCAATGCTTCAGAAAATACCCATATCAAAAACGGAACTACATACAATTAAAATGCATTAATTATACTTGCCCATTGAAAGTTTGTTTCACGCAGGATTTTCGGCCTATAGCAGTTCAGAAACCCACATCTCGTCTATTTCTGAAACTAGCATATCTTTATATGACCATTGTGACTATAATTTCTATGGCTTTCTGGTACACGTTAAATTAGAGTTCAAATTGAATGTGTAATGTTATCTTTATTGTATTGTTTGTTTTACACCAATGAAATACTTGTATTACGTTTCCTTCGGCTTTTCTATGGTACAACCCCTCCGGAAATATATCGAGGTCAGCCCGGTCTGTATAACAGAGGAGCAATCACGGGAAGAAAAGATAGGCCGTCGGAGGTTGAGCCACGGATATGTGTAAGATATATATATATATATATATATATATCTTACACACACACACACACACACACACACATATATATATATATATATATATATATATATATATATAAATCCCTCTTGAGGTGGTCTGTGTTCCCTGGTTTCCCTGACGTATTTCCATGTTCTCTGCACGATCTACTTTTCCTCCTCCTCTCTCCCGGCCCCCTATGTGTATATATTCTTTGGCCATCTTCTTTTCCCCATCCTCTTCAACTATGCCTACCATATAAACCTCTTACGATCGACAGTTTTAACAAGCTATATTTCTACTTCCGGCCCCTACCTATTTCAGCTTATCTGACTTTTTCAACCGCATATTAATAGACATAATAATTCACCGAATTATTATTGAATGCAATTTGAGATAAGCAAATGTGCCTATTCGTCGTCAAGATTCCATTTTCATAAGCGGTATTAAAGCAATGCAGGTCGGTGTATTTTTTGATGTGGTAGTGTTTGAATGTAGATGTTGTTTTCCCGCTGATCACTGTTGTATATTCTTAATAACAATGCATATACTTCTGTAAACAAAATAAAAATGTTCGCTAGTGCCTATAAACTGTAATTAAATAATTAAATATTTTGTAGGCATTGATTGGAGGATAATATTAAAATAAATCTCAAATGTGGCGTTAATCTGTGGACTGGGTGCAAGTGATTCGGGATAGAGTCCATTCGCGTGATGTTAAGAATAAGACAGTCAGCGTTGAGGTTCCGTGGAAAGTGGACGTTTGAAGAAGGTCTCTTCTTAATGAAGTTATTTGGATTATAAGTATCATTTTGGAGAAATGTTATTGCAACGACTAATATAAGGTAACCCCAGCATCCCCCTCTCTGAATGAAAACCTGTACCAGACCGACGCCGGCGCCTAAACGAGCTAGCAGGTTTCCTGAGCTCAGTTCGATTCGGGGACGAACTTTGTCCAGACCAGTAACTTGCCGCTTCGCGGGGCGAATAACATCCAATACATCGTAGGATCTGAACACTTGGGGGTCGCGCGAGGGATGGAACTAGGGCAGGCTATACAGGCTAACGTGACGTACGTGTGATCAAGAGGGAGGGAGGGCGCCGGCGTCGTCAAACTTTTCAATCTACTGCTTCGACTGTAGGTACTTCAGCTGTTAATATTGCTGCCTGGCTATGCGTTATACCGAGCTGGCATATTCAGCTCGTGACAGGAAGTGACAGAAATGATACAATACGAAGCAGCGAACGAGATGTTTGTTGAATATCAATCATAATCACTTTCAACATGTTCGACTAGTTTTATTCTCTTCCCTTCTACAGATTCCATCTGTTCGCTTCGCCTGTGGCGAAATGTAAAGAAGGTAAGAAGAAACTGACAGTTGTTGCTTCATAAATTTAGATTCGCATGGGTTTACGTGTTGTTGTGGCCAAATTTATTGACAAAATATCAGTACTATTTTCAGTTGTTTGATTGCGAGGTTATTAAACTCCATGAAGAAGATATTAAGAAATTTTGTATTATTCTTTTTATTCCATGCTTTTACAGGGGTTAAATGTGAATCGTGCTTGTAGGTGATGTCGGTTGTAATGCAGAATTTTCTGAGACACTTCCACTGTCAAAGTGAAGGTTCAACCAGTGACCATTGCCGATGCTTGTAAAACGAGTCTGTGGGAACTGTTGCTTAGAGAGTAAAGGTTTAAGAATCGTCTGCGTTTCAGACTACGTCTACACTGTGCGATAATCCAGAACATGAAACCACATCAGAGTTTCCTGTGTGAATTTGTACTGTTGAAAATTTATAAATTGTTGGACTTAATCGGCAAAGTTAGAGAAGAAATTCTTTTCATTTATGCTTGTATTATCCAAGGTGGAAATCTTTCCGGTAAGGAAGTGACTGGTACCACTTAGTGGCATGATATGTAATGAAATTCTAAGTTCGTATGGCGTTAAAAGGTGTAAATAATAATTATTTTAAACAAACAGGGCGTTTCGAACTGAACTCATTCAGCCAACTGTCTTATTGCGTGATTTTCCTGTTCTACATATGTAATTATATTACTATTGTTTATTGTACTAAATTGTTGTCAAGAACTTATTACTTAAATACACATTCAGTATGTGCGATATTTATCGTATATAATCTCAAAGTTTTCCTTTCGTCCTTACATTCTTAATTGCTTTCTTATTGGTGGTGTTAAATTGTCAGTTAACACATTTTGGTGTCTTGTAATGCTACAACGCTTGTAACAAATTTATTGAAAAACGGTCAAGTTCTTCCAGTTTGACATTTTTCTGGGGACAGCATGGTGATTTGAATAGCCGAGATTTTCTGTGAAAGTGGTTAATAGGCTAAAAACAGAAGTGAGAAATGTTTGGGTTATAAGTGTTTGTGCTCAATTTGAAGGTACTACCTCAATATTCTGTCAGAGAAACTAAAAATAAAAACAGACTATCAAAATACCAATAGTTTAGACGTTTAAAAAAATAATCACTATTAATTACAACAATCATACGAAACATATAAACACCCTGTGTGGATATAACGTAGATTTTGGTAGTACGTGTAGCTACCACTGTTATTCAAAAGGTTACGTAAGTAAGACACAGTTTAGTAATATACCTGGTTTGGTACCCATTATATGTGAAACGGTTCATTTTGTCTTAGGTTTGGCGTGTTTTTATTTCCGACATATATTATTTGCGTGCGAATACTATATTTATTATTAAATGTAATAAACTTCTTAATCTCGAACTTATTCTTTTTAAAATTTGATGACTCAGTGAGAGTCGAAATATGTAGTCCTGCTGTTACATTTTATGTTTTGTATTCATTTTGTTGTATTTGATTGACACATTTGTCCATGATTCACAAATGGGGTAATTCATCATTCGGTTAATTAAGTATGACAAGCCCGCTAATTTGAACTCCAGAGGGTGACACGTATCATTAGGAGTAATCATATTAGTAGTTGTCGGTTTCTTGTAAATAGTAAATTGTAGGATGTTTTTGCCTCTGGAAATGATAACATCTAGAAAACGTATCTTGTTATTAGCCTTTTCTTCAACTGTGAACTTTAAGTAGGGTTTATCTCAGTAATTAACCAACTTGATGCACAAAATTTTTGTTTTACAATAAGTTTTATTTCATGCCTCTACATGTTTCAAGCACATGTGCTCGAAACTTGTAGAGGCATGAAATAAACTTATTGTAAGGCAAAAATTTTGTGCATCAAGTTGGTTAATTACTGAGACAAATATACTGAAATGCACGGTCAGCAAAACTTCAAAATTTAAGGAGGGTGTTATGTCATTACAGTCCTGTAAGCCACCTTGGATTTTCGTGTTATCGACCTCATGTACTTGAAAGTCATCCACTTAAAGAAAATAACCATTGATTTTATATTTTACCAGAATGTCAAAAATTAGAACATTTTCAAGAATTTTAGATAAATTTCAGAGAAAACAAAGGGGGGAGGGGGCATCCTTGACTAATCCTTCTTTCTGGATATATTATATGTCAACGTAAACAAAATAATTATGCCAAATTATAGTTTTGCACATATTCTGTATTTCTTGGCAAAGCTGTACATCATGCTTGTTCTTTTCACACATTGCAATAAAAAAGACACATCAAACACTACTCAAAGTATCTACTGAAACAATAGTTGGAGTTGAAAAGGGACCAGTTATGAAGAACATTTCACGTGCGATACTTACCAGCCTCTTTTTTATTTTCGTAAAAACCTCAGTAGTGCACTCAGCTTCTGACGTTTCAGTCAGAATCTCTTCCTTTCCCTTAGTTGCAAAATGCATTTCCTCCGTTACTTTACCATTGTCTGCTGGGCCAGTCCAAACTTCGTCTTTAAAAGCATCTAGTATTAAAAATATGTTCCTTCCAGGGAGGAAATTCATAACCCATTCACATTCTAATGCCTTCACTAGTGTTATAACTTAAATCGGTACCGTATTTCACTTCTTTTTTACCTTTGTTTTACTGAAGTAAAAAAAAATTTAGTAGTTTTTCCTTCTCATTTCCACCAAAAATGTGCGTTTGTGACCCAAGGTTAGAGCTTATGTGAATATATATATGTGTGTGTGTGTGTGTGTGTGCTTTGTCTTCAAAGTAACTTTGACGACATGAATAAATTTATTGCATAAATGTATGTGACGGTAGCTGATTCACTACAAGAATATCATCTGAACACTGTTGCCTGTTTCATGGGATAAATTTGACATAACCCTAGTTTTGAAATTTAGACGTTTCTCTTCACGCGTTTATTTATTGTACGGCAAAATTCTTTAACCTTTTTTTTTTAAAAAAAAACTGTAGTAGCTGTAGATTCTAATCCTCGACTTTTGAATACTAGGCTAGTCTATTGGTTAGTGTACTAGCCTAAAAGATCCAAGACACAAGTCCGAACGATTGTTATCAGAGTATCAATCCTGGTCAAATTCACTGCTGAGTCAAATCACGCTAAGAAACAGTGTTTTGGATGTTGCATCATCCTGAAACTGTAAACTTTACTGACTTTTCACAGGAGTTTGCTTTCTCTTTCGGGTCGACCCTGAAAGAGACTCCACAAGAAAAGTGTAATGTTTGTTTCTTAGGATGCTCAAGAGTTTTAGAGCGATGGATCAGCAACTTGTCGTGATCTATTGCGGTATACTTTTCGACAACGATTTAGAAGCACCGACGATACCCACGGACATTTAATCAAGGCAGCCGATATCCGGTCGAGATTGCAGGTCCATGTTTACCACATACGTTTTCCACGGATTGTAGCTGAACTAGCAGTTCTGTGTGCATTTCTTATCGAGTTGAAGGTCAGTGTATTTTCACCAACAATCATGATGGAGGTTGGTATGGAATTATAGGCATATCTGTTAATATCGCTAGGAGTTTATTTCAGACACGTACGATTATCAGAGCCACTCAACTGCGCATGTGCAGACAGCCTATAGCCTAGAGATGGCCTTTTCACGGCAGATTTTATGTACCATTAAGTTGTATTCAAAAGTGACCCTTGTGATGTATACATTAAGGTTCGGAGGGAGGCAGTCTTGGTCCCATTAGAGATGTCCTGGAACTGAAGTATAAAGAATCTGAAATAACACAACAATGCCCACTGAAACCCAGTTACCCCGCCGAGAGTGGAACTTGCTACCTTCCGGTGCTGCTGCACCAATGAGCCCAGTATACATTCCGAGAAACAGGTTTGTTTGCCCCTGTGTTTAATTAAATATAAATAACATGAAGACATATCTTGTGAAACTGGTAGTCGCAAATATGCATATTAATTGTTTTACGTCTCCGTTGTCCGGGTAGTCCAAGAAGAGTGATAAAGTTCTCTTTGGGCTTCATCTGAAGGCGCTCGTAAGAAGATGTTGGTATTAATTAATGAAGCGAGTAAAATCTAGGAGAATAGAAATAACTGGGCATGTTGCTGATTGGGAGGGACGAGAAATGCGTATCGAATTTTGGTTAGGGAGACATCTTCTAGGACAGCCACTTGGGTGACCGGCATGGATATTGCAATGAATATTAATATGTACCTAAGGCAAGTTGGTTTTAAGAATATGAGGTGTTTGACAGTAGTTGAGGGTCGTTTCCAGTGACTGAATTTGGCAGTAGTGATAGGTTTCTTTTTAGAAACCGAAAGGGGGAGGGCTATATATTTTAGAATTTACTTGTAGTATTATTCAAGTCCAGTCGAATATTGTTCCCTGGAAACTTGATAATATTGAATAATATATGAAGTTAAGTGCAAAGTAAAGGCATCTAAATTCAGTCTGGAAATAAAATTAAAAATAATTACAAGTTCTTAGCATCACCGAAGGATCTAATAGTGTGAAATGTGGTAACGAAAATTGCATGGTTACGAAAAGGGCACTGAAAGGGGTGAAAAGACACAGATTGTTTCGTACGATCTTTTTGTAATGTGCCAAGACCACATGCTACTACCAAAAAAGTACATGTAACTAAAAAAAGATTTAAATATTTGAAACATTCGTCAGTGAAGTTCAGCGCTAACCAATAACTTGTCTAAAGCAAATATACGTGGGTCGAGTTAGCGTGGTCGGGTTGGAGGGTTTGGAGATAGAATCGCTGTCGGAACTAGATTTTCTGCACCCGTCCAGAAAGGCTGAGGGGCCCACCCACCCTCATGTACAGTGGGTATCCAGTCTCTTTCCTGGAGGTAATGTGACCGGGGCGTAGCCTTGACCACCCACCCCGATCTAACGCCGAGGTTTAAGAAAGAGTAGAGCTATATTTCTACTCCACCTGGAACTTTCGTTGCCTGTTCTAGGTTGAGTTTCACTGTTTTATAAGAAATATAGAGAATAAAAAGTAGCAGAATAACAAAGTCAGCATTAAGGCTCAAAACACAAGAACGAAGAAATCGTGGGCGTCTGAAAAAAACGCGGAATGAATATACTCGTAGCTATGCATCTAGAGGGTTTGGAAGCAAGAAGCTACGATTGGTCCTGCGTACTTCATAGTTATTAATGACGTACACTATGCACCCACTAGCTTCGTATGACATGTGTAATATTATATATTATTTATTTATTTATTTGAGTATCAATTACATATTACTAATGTCTGTGCCTGCTGGCATCAACTTTTGCGCTATACACATCCCTTACATTAAGCCTTATGCTGAATAGCATTTAAACTGTTATATCATACAGCGACCTATTACCCTTAATCATTATTTTCCTCAACCTTCTTTGCATTTGTTTTCAGTTGTTTTTCCCACGTACATTCTGTTAACACGTGTGACTATCTTAAATCCTCTTTAGTTGCAAGTCAATCAAATTTAACAAAATTTTCACCGCTATTTTAAATAATAATCTCCTTAATTTACATCACCATATACACAGGCTTATGATTAAGTATAAAGCAACAATACTGTATGTGTGTGCTTCTGTGCAGGGGGATATACTGTGTAGGGGACGCAGGCTACTGTGATGAAAGTACTTTATTTAATAGTAGTGGAATGTGTTCGGAAGCATGGTAACATTATAGACGGCTCAAAGTTTATTTTATTTTAGAACAAGTGTATCAGTTTGATACAAATGAGCTTATGTAGCCCCCATTACACAGCGAACCAAACGCACTTGTAATGTGCCAGTTTTAAAATTCATCCTGGCGACTGCGTAGGCAATTTCAGTAAAGCAGAACATGTAATCGTGTTACGGGGTAGGATTAATAACTCAAAGCTAACAGTTACTCATATCCAGGAAACTGTTAATACTAGAATTCTCAATGTATCAGGAACATCGAATCGGTCTGATCATAACCGTATTAAATCTGAAGCACACGTCGTATTTACACAGGCATGATTTCCCTTCTAACGATGTTATACCATGCAAACTATTAAGGCAAAATTCACAATATAACATGCGATGAAGACACGAGGGGATGGTAGAGGTATAGCTCTACACTTTCTTTCATCTCGGTGCTAGATGCGTGTGGATGGTCAACGCCACGCCCCTGTATCCATTGTACGTATATATGGGGCACGGGGCCGGCCTGGACGGTTCCGGAAAATCTCGCGCCTACCTTAGTTCGAATCCCAACCTTTCAGCGCAAAGCGAGTTGCTATGCCGACTGCAATGTCCCGGCTGTCACAGAAATTATGACTGTAGTAAAGTACGAGCTGGAATTAATAATTCGTAATTATTTCTGCCTTTTCAGCCGCGAAATGCAGAACAGCAAAGAAAGCATTCTCATGAAATGCTTGTTTAGTAAGAAGATCGTTATTAGTGGATCTGTGCGATTACAATACGTGTTATCAAAACCGAACGAAGTATTTTTAAAAAGTAAAGTAGAGAATTCTTAGTAAACAGATGAACTGATTTTAATGCACTCGACTACTAAAACAATAGTGAAGTGACTGCTATATATATACACGTATATACATATACACACTCAGTCGCTTACATACCGAAGCAGTCCATACGAAGAATCACTGTTTGTATCTGAAGTGGAGATACGTTTGTGAAGTGTGTAAAGACCTCCTATGGATCGTCAAATTGAAAAAAATAGAATAAGTATTGCAAATACGAGTGATTAACATCTATATCTGCGATCATGAACGAGTGTGGAATTGTAGAAACGGGTGTCAACGAGCACAGATGGGTGTGAAATTTGTCTATATTCGTATATTGATTTTCAGAACGTCCACATAACCAGTAATTCATTATAATTTTAGAATGTATATCTGTATTTTTTCCCGACTGCCCTCTTGTCACAAAATGTTCTTATCAAAATTCATCATATACCACAAATCAACATACTCAAGTTTGCCATTCTACCAGTAGTACGAAACCTGAATCGTGGATTTTGCATGACTTAATGCTCTAGTTTCCATGAGGTCTTTGAGTCAGATGGATTATGCAACCTTAACACAGTACAGGATATTGTATTGCTTGGAGGAAAAATAATTATTTTATTTGAGGCACGGAAAATTCTGCCTTACAACCCATAGCCAATTAATCCCCTTCCCTCAGTAGTAGCTTATGTCATTTTCTTCAAGTTGGTAGCTAACACATGCAATTTGTCTCAGAAGTTTTTAGAATTTCTAAACAAAAATTACTCCTGTTACCATTTTCATACTTTTCTAGAGTTGGTAGCTAATACACTTTTCTTTCTTAAAACTTGGTAGCTGATATAATTCAAGTATATGTCACAAAAATGTTTACAGTATTCAAACAGTAAGATATATACATAGTGTGTTACGAGTCGATTAATTTTCTGCAGATAGTAGCTATCATATCTGTGTTTTCTTAAAAGTGCGTGGCTGACTCACTTGTTTTCACATACGTTCTTACATTTGGTAGCTAACACACCTTTGGCCCTCCTATTTGTTGCTACTATTTTTGTTTTTAACTCTGCCCTCGTATTATGTTTCAAGTTGGCAAACGTAGCGTGAATTTTCACATAGGTTTATACCTACATGATTTTACGCCACAGTGCATGGCAGAGACCGAATTCTGTGGCCTTACAGAACGTTGCTCAACTTTGTAAGAAGAAAAACTATGGGAAAGTTTTGTGGTTTCATCTTCAGTAAAAATTGCGGAATTTGAACAGAATAATTGATTCGTATACAACTTAGAGCATGTTTCGATTACAGTATTATTCGGATCATATCTCTTCATAAAGTCCTATTAATTTATTATGCGTTGTTTGTACAATGTGTATGAAGTTATCATAAGGTACCTACATGGAGGATCGTAACTAATCATAAGTTTCTTCTCCAAATTTACTCAAAGGCTTTTCATCTAATGGACATCTGGATGTACGAGGTGCAAACTTGAAGTTTTCCTGCGAATATAGTTTTGGTTCTACTATTGGTCTAAAGAAGTGGCTGCATTGTATGAGGATCGAACATAGTACTCCTTTCCAGGTATCTCTAAAGTAATGAATTTTCTTACGAAAAACTTGAATATAAACTGTCAAATAACTAGAAAAGTTTGTCTTAAGAATTTAATAATGTAAATATTCAAAAAGGAGTTCGAAAGAAATAATTGATGATTCCAAGTAGTGTGATGACTTTTAGACAAGCCTTGTTCTAACTACATCTCCATGTCTTGACACGGACATATTATTATTGCTCTAGAGCTAGAGGCTGTCTGCTTCGTGCCTAGAGTAGGAATGTGATTTCCAGTTGGGTACTGCAAATCACATTTGTTTCACAGCCTTTTCATTTTTTGATATACAGTACACTGCCTATGAATTACATTCAGCATACCATGTACCATACACTTTTTAAGCACCAGGCAGATATTGTGACATCAACCCTTTTCACCGGCACCTTTAGTTCATTTCCATAGCAAACTTTAATAACACTGACATAACTTAGCTCTGCCTTTCAAAGGCCGCATTTTCTGTCTTTTCTTGAAATTTCCGCTTTTATGAATATTTAAATACTTAAATAATCTCTGATTTAAGTATGACAACAATGATAAGCATTAACTTCTCAGTCAGTTGCAACAGAAACTAATAGAGCAGAAACCAACAAATGAACGGAGTCAGTTGTAGGCAAATCACGATCACTGCAGCCGAAACTTTACTCCTCCTCACCGCCATATAGCAGCTGATGTGATGGGAGTCAAATAGATAACAGTCTTGATCCTCTGCAGGACAAGATTGGAGTGCTTCAACGTGTCTGATGAAATTACCCAACGGCCGTTTCTTACCGATCTTACCAGTACATCCGTCCGTTGCTCTTTATAGACCGGTCTACTATCGGATTTAGAGCTCGCTAGCTTTCTCACTCAATCACTCACACACTATTTCACTCAATCAATGAGGCAGGCAGGTACTCAGTCACTTAGTCACTGAATTGTTCTGTCAGTCAATAGTTCACTCACTCATTCACTCACACGCTCCCTCGCTCAAACTTTCACTTAATGAGTCAGCCTGGTACACAGTCATTCATTGACTGTGCCAGTCAATAACTAACTTACTCTTCTGTTAGTCAATGAGTAACTAATTATTGTACTCAGTCACTTAGGTACTGAATTGACCTGTCATTCAATAGCTCAGTCACTCACTCACTCACTCTTATATTCAGTCATTGAGTCACTCTGGTATTTATCCGACGATAACTCAATCACTCTCTCTTCTACTAGTCAGTGAGACACTCTAGTGCTCAGTCACTGAGTCACTGAATTGGTCTGTCGGTCAATAGCGCACTCACTCACTCACTCACTTACTCTTATATTCAGTCAATGAATCAATCACTCTGGTATTCTGTCAGACGATAACTCATTCCCTCTTCTTTTAGTCACTGCGTCGCTATAGTACTCAGTCACTTAGTCACTACCGGTCAATAGCTCACTCAGTCAATTATTAACTCACTCTTATATTCGGTCAGTGATTCACTCACTCTTCTACTCAGACACTGAATTGATCTGTCAGACGTTAACTCACTATTTTTTAGTCAGTGATTCACTATTACGCAGTCACTGAGTCACTGAATTTATCTGTCAGTCATTAGCTCACTCAATCAATCACTTATCCACGCATCCGTTCACAAATTGATTCAGTCTTTCAAATTCAAGATTTTGGATTTCCGCTTCCTTTCAGTCTATTATTGACCTCAGTCACTTCTCAGCAGAAATTGCTGTAGACCGCATGGTGATAAAACCTGTGCTAGACTGGAGTCGCTGCTAAAATAAAACAGAAAATTGATCACCCTAATTGTTACAGTGTTCCGTATAACTCTATAAGAATGCCTACCGCATGACCCTCCATTCCGATTACACCTCGGGTCTTGCGAAGTCTGTTTCTTTCTGCTTCAGTAACACGTTTTTCTGACCATCCGCTTGTCATTCAAGATGAGTACATAGGTACATGGCAACGCTTGATGGAACCGATTTCTAAATAACTCTTTGTGGGTGCTTTAAGGAGAATGTAATTGGAATGAAACAGTTTAAATAATATAATTTAGCAAATATTATGTGGGTTACTGCATTCAGTATAAGGCTGGCACATGTAGAAAGCATACAGGGCGTATAATTTTTAATTATATCTGCTGAGTTTAAGAGACTACTTGGTAGACCTAAGTGTAGATGGGAAAATAATATTCAAATACATCGTACAACAATTGTGTGTAGAAATATAGACTGGTTTCGTCCGGTTCAGGGTAGGGTCTAGTTGCGGCCTTTGTCAAACACGGTATTGGCTGTCGGGTTTCCTAAAAGTGAAGAATTTCTGAACTACATGAGTCATAGTCCACTTATGAAGAATGTGCCAAGTGATGTTGTTTCTGAAGATAACCAACTGCATGTTGCACGCTTATTGCATGTCGCTGCTCTGCAGCAATTTAGAGACGAATTTGTTTGGTTTTGAGCTTCCTGAACTTCCAAGTAAGTGTACCACGTGAAGAGATTCGGACACCCTAAATAAAAAATTTTACAAATTCGGGATCGACTTGTCCGCAGAGTTACTAGCTACTGACTGTATGGCACAGGTTTTATGTTTGGCCGTCACTTCCATTTGGACTTCCCCCATGCAGCATCTTATTCAGTTGGCAGCAACACATATTTTGCTGGGGCCAGAGCAGATGAAACGTGAATCTGATCATTCACCTCCAGTGCCGAGGTAAAGAATGAGCTGGACCTTATGTCCGCTCCTCCGTACTCCTACATGGCATAATGTTTGTGACACAGGGGCTCCTTTACCTCTATACATGTGATTCTAATTAAATTAATACTGGCGAAAAATCTTGCAGTTTTTCTCAGTTAGTTCGGGAAAATTTCAGTCACGACCACGTCCTTCCTGGTCACTTCCTGCTGGGTACTGAAAATTGTCTTTCTCATTTGACATTGCCTAAGTCTTGTAATTGATAGGCGTCTTTTCAGAAACAGAGTTCAATCAACATTTATGTTTTTTTCCTACAACAAAACAAAGGGAAGCACCAAATTTTCAAATTTATTTCTGGAACAAAACTCTACAAGTTTCGGACAGTTTCTCTGTCCATCATCAGGAGTCTAGCACTGAACACACAGCAACAGGCCCATGTCATACAGGTTATGCTGACTGCTGGCTAGCGGGATCAGGATGGAACTGGAACCATTTCATCCTGATCCCGCTAGTAAGCAGTCAGCATAACATGTATGACATGGGTCTGTTGCTGTGTGTTCAGTGCTAGACTCCTGATGATGGACAGAGAAACTGTCCGAAAATTGTAGAGTTTTGTTCCAGAAATGAATTTGAGAAGTTGGTGCATCTCGTTGGTTTTTTTTAGGAATGATAGTGGTGTTAGGAACGGCAACAAAAAATAAGTTACTGGAGAGATGAATTAATAAGAACGGTGGGGTTTTCCAACCTTTTATAAAATCTGGGCGTAATAGTTGTTGAAAGGCCTGCAGGCCCTATGTTGTGCATCTGTGCTTTCAAGCATACCAATAAACCGCGACGTATCAGCAAGAGAAGTTCTGGAGTTGAGCGAACAAATTAATCCAAGACACCAGTCAAGGACAGCTGTTAAGCTTTTCATCAAAGTGCAGAATGGTTCAAACATCCCTGACTCGCTGCAGGAGCTTCAAAACGAAAGTATAGCTCCTTGCGTGTGGCGTGCCTCTTTGTGATAGGTTTTAAACGAGTTTGCTTCTCGGTTCTCCTTCCTACCTGGTAGTTTTAGCTGCCCATTTTTACGTACACGATCGTAACTATATACCAGAAGGAAATAACCACAGTGTCTAGGACAGTGATTTTAAATAAACAGCAACAGACCGTACAGTATTTCTGCATTTCATATTCTTCTTACATTAAATACAGATCATTTCCTAAGCAATATAAGTTGTCTGGTCTTTGTAATAGAGAAGGAATTTTTTCTCTAAGCGATAGTAAATGATGATGTATATTTTTTATACAAATTTTAGCATTCAGAGTGCCAAATTTACTAAATTTCCTATTTTGTCTTTACGTATCTGCTTTTTTTATGATGTTCAGTGCAAAAAGCGATAAGTTAATTTTCTTTCTTGCCGTAGTTAAACCCCGGATTTGTTAGATTCAGTGACATTTCGGGTCCTGATTCGGTCTGTGTGTGTATATATATATATATAACACAGCTAACTTTATTCGTATATTTTGCGTTTCATTAATTATATCTAGGAAAAACCGTATGTTTATTAAGCGTCGTATTCAATGAACATATTAAAATTAATAGAGAGACTTGTTTAGGTTTACACACACAAATCGACAGATATACTGGCAAATATGACAATTTAAAAGGTATCATGAATGAAGGAGTGTAAACTATGAAGGGTCGAACTAAGAACATGAAAGAAAGTTGTAATATCCATGCATACAAGAAACTAAACCCGTTAATAGTACAAAAACACGTAGAACGAATTATTTTCTTCTGCGCAGTCAGTGAATTCTTAAACCCAAAGAAGATTTGTGATTATAAATTACCAACGCATGCACTGTAATTAAGAACTCTGATAATATAATTACCACGACGAGTATTTCACAATCGGACAAATCACGGACGATACCCCCCAACCCCGGGTACAAACTCAGCAAAGAACCGGAGCACTCTAATAGTTTAGATTTAAACAGAGAACAAAATGTGAAAAGAACTAAAATACTGTAATATAAAGACAAATTGAAAGAAATTTCCCTTAAAATTAATCAAGAAACCCTCAAATAAAATTAAATGTGTCTTGTTTACAGAACGACAACGAATAAAGACATCCTGAGTGTAAAATTTGGTGTTTAACCGAAGTACAAAAATTAGTTCAGTGCTCTTTGCATTGAAGAGCAAAAAAATAAGATACACTGAAAAGAAGAAGAAGGGAAAAGATTTTAATCACTTTTAATGAAGATACAATGATATTTTGTACTTGAAGATGTACTTCAAGATATTCTCTGCGTATTATATTTTGAAATTTTAATTGCTTCCACTTAATCAAACATCCCTGAGATTAGGAAAGCATTGCCGAATCATGAACAGTACGTGAACGACTTTGTTAGTAGATGTTACTCTACTTAAATCGTTGTTACTTTTTACTACATAATGGCAAATACGACAGCAAATATGTTGTACCTATTTATTTTTATTGTTATTGTAATTATTATTAATTTATTGTTTTCCTAGACGGTGTGCTGTATTATGCGGCTGTTATCGGTTTGTACGCTTCATCTACAGAAAATTTACAAATTCCATTTCTAGTTTTAAAAAAACACACCCAGTTTAGTTCTCGGTATTTCGAGGTCGCACGTAACTCTGGGGTACAAACGCGCTGAGGGCCGTAAACCGCCACTCTTTTAGAAAAGTTTAAAGCTGTTGTAAAATAAAAATTGTGAAGCAGAAGGTACCCAAGAATGGCAGTATAAAACTTCTATTTTTCTCCGACACTGCTTCGGCATACCCTGCTTATTTAACATCTACTTTATGCATGCTATCGATCACCTGTGCCATTAAGGTTTTGAAAGGATAAGCAAATGTGGAAATGAATCAGTTGCATTACTTTCTCTGGTGATTAATGTTTGTGGTAAACCAGCAGATATTACTTAAAAGTATGCCTAATTTAACTTTTTCTCAGTCGCGTTCCTTGCGCTTTTATGTAGTCTGTGCCTAGATTTTAATCAGTAAGACTCTTACGTAGGGAAGACTCGAAAATAAACTGGATAGACTTATGCTCACAAGTAAGCTTTTCAAGGAATCTTTGTATGGAAAGAGAAAACACTGGTTGCTGGCTTAGCCCTCTCGCTCTTCTTAGTCTTAAAACTTGCTATATATCCATAACCTATTTTATGGGTTAACACTTTTGTTGCGAAATTTTTACAACGTGCAATTTTTATAAGGTAAAAGAGTTCCAAGCAGGTTAGGGTAGCGGCAGTGTGTTAGACTTTCTTTCAAGACGTACACCATTCCAAACTCGGCGTAGCTACAAACTATGCCGTTTGAGGGTTTACGTGAATTTGTGAGTCCCTACTGCCTATTGCTTAATATAGAAATATAAATAAGCTTTGTTTTTACCATTCAGAATGCTTAACTTGTCAGTAGACCTAACCGTGATCACGGTTATGTTTCATTCCATGCTATATAACACACGTAGTTAAAACGGCGTCCTAAAGGTTCAGAGACAAGATAAAGAGAGCGACACAAGTCTGTAATTGAAATCTCATTAGTAATTATGTACTCTACATAATGCTACCAGTGGTTAAGGTGCTGCACTACAAATCGGAAGGTCGCCGGTTTGTTTCCAGATGGTGTCATTGGAATTTTTTTATTGACATAATCCTTCCGATCGCACTATGGCCCTGGGGTCGGCTCAGTCTCTAACAGAAATGAGTACCAGGATTATTTCCTGGGGGTGAAAACGTCCGGTGCGTAAGGTTGACAATCTTACCGCAATTCTGGGCCATTGTCACGTAATCTGGGAACCTTAACTTCCTGGAACCCTCTGGGCACCTCGGTCCTGTAATGGGACTGACTTACCTTTACCTTTACATAATGCTGCAAACCAACAGATAAAAAAAGAATGTAATGTTCATGTGGACGGGTACATGAAACACGAAAGGCGCGGTTGGAACGAGTGAAAAGGCAGTCTGTGCGAAAGATGGTATCGACGCCGAGTGCTTTGGGCTCAAGGGTAATGCAACTTTCACTGGAATAAAATTTGTGAACATCATGCTTTTATGACAATCGAAGTAAAGGAAACGTCCGTAGGACAGAGCTCTTCGTTAGCTACAGCTGTAGAATACAGTGCCGTACTGCTAAAACACGACTTTCGGCGCCCCGTGCCAGCTCATATCTTGCACATACTTAACGTCGACTTTGATTTCACGATATAAATGTTGGATATGAAGCTGACGATTCATGGAAACACAGTAATGCGCATTTATAAAGTAGTTATTTTCCATTTTTCCTGGGAAGTCCCTCAATGCACGTACACTAATTTCCAAGTTCTGTCGAGGTCCTACATAGATTGAACCTGATATTTCTGCCCCACTATAGTGTATAGCACCGCAGCCATATTGATATTGCTTGTGACAAGCACAGACAAATACTGACATAAAAAACAAACTCCGTGGCCTTAGTCCGCACGCGAACTATACCGACAGAGCGGCCGCCGCCGGTCGGCGAAGTTAGTGCCAACTTTTGCGGATAGAGGGGTGTCACGTGGTCAGCGCAAC
>Ga0123352_10006107_pt1 | contig 18355 bp, 11 predicted proteins | sample TergutLab28metaG_FD_89700 | JGI IMG/M metagenome (GOLD analysis project Ga0123352, IMG submission 89700) | Labiotermes labralis P1 segment gut microbial communities from Petit-Saut dam, French Guiana - Lab288 P1 | ecosystem: Host-associated > Arthropoda: Insects > Digestive system > Gut ... | reverse complement strand
GTTGGATAATAAGAATTTACTAATTTGTGTGTTGAACAATGTTATCTAAAATATCGTTTGTAATGAGACAGTTCAATGTTAGGAAGAGCACAGTGGCTTTCCTTGCTTGGCCAATAACCTTAGGTAATTTTATCAGAATATTTTGCCATCTGCATGGAATGTGTGTACAACATTTTACATTACCCTGCTTTGTCTTGTCCTTTCCAATGAAAATAACTATCAGTAGTCTGCAGTTCATTGCAGCAATCACCATCCAATGTAGCGCCTTCTGCACTCTCTGAGTCACCTTCTCTCACTTCCACATAAACTTCATTACATTCCGTCCTGTCATCAATGTTATCATCATCATTACATCATCAGACACTACCACTGCATGAATGTGCTAGACACCCTCTGCATTGCTTGGATGTAAGCAATCCATAATGACTGCCAGAAACTAGCATTGCACCAGTAACACAGACGGTCACACTGTATCAGGTGCAAACTGCCAAATATAGCCAAAGGAATGCGAATAGGAACATGAAAACCACTCCACAGGATTCTCAAGAAGCAATGTAGGAAGTGTGTCATGTGTGTCATCCCTGTTGTGTGTGTGAAAATTGGAAAGGGTAAGTAGTCAAACACAACTATGTCAATTAAGGTGTATTTAATGGCTATATTAGACAACTACATGTTTCGGCCTTTACTGGCCATCTTCAGGTTGTCTTCAAGAGAACTTAAGGTCCTACTATATACATTTTGTGCACACGTGTTGCAGAGATCTCTACATACGGGCCTTATTGCGTAATGTAATTTCCACATGTGGTGGTATGCTCTGAATAGAGACACAATAGGGTTTGTGGCTAGTATCAAGTTTGAAGGTTCTTGTTGCCCTGGTATTATGAAGAGGCGTGTTTGTCTTCCTTCCTCTTAATTGGGGTCATGTTGCGGGGAGGCCCGAATGACCTTGGATGTACAGCAATGTAGGCATCTATTCAGAAGCACATCAGTGCAATTTTCTCATATTAAAAGAAATCATCAAAAGTTGCATGTGTCTGAGAGATACAGTTCGACCAATGGAGGGTTAAGTAACACTGAAGTCTATTTTCCTTCTTTTTCAGTTCATTTATGTGTTTTTAAGTGTTATAATTCTATAGTGTTCGATGAGAATAAATTTGAATGACAAATTGAGAATAAAGTGCAAGTGATTATTGCCTAGAGGAAAACGTGTAAAGTTGTGTGAGAATAACCAGCTTCAAGGCCATGAGAATCCATTTATTCATTCATTCATTCCATTGGCATGTGCAGAATGTGATGATTCCTTGCTGTTCTGAGGAGCTTCTTCCATTCCTCTCTGTTATGTACTTTTTCCTGCCACCCTTCTCCGCCAGCTATTCTTCAATCTTTTCACACCTCATCTTGCCATCTATTTCTTGGTCTACTTCTGAATCTTGTTGTTCCCAAATTCATATATAATATCCTTTTGGGAATTCTATTTTCTTCCATTCTCTGTACATGCCCAAACCAACGTAATCTATTTAACCTTATTGTCTCTATTATAGTAGGATTTTTAACACTTGCATAAATTTCTTTGTTGGTTAATATCCTCCAATTTTCTTTTTCATTGTTATATACTAGGCCTAAAATTCTTCTATACACTTTCCTTTCAAAAATGTTCAATTGTTTTCTATCTCTCTTTGTTAGTGTCCAAGTTTCTGATGCATATGAATCCATCATCTTCCAAATATGAAACAGAAATGCTTATGAACTGGACCATGACAATTTGCTTGGAAGGAATGGAGCCAGATTTACCTTTACGGGGTCACAAAACATTCTTATCTTTGGGTGACATAATTTTGACAAATTACAATGTGTTGTTGCAGCTCTGTAACATCAGAACAATGTAAATCCGAGGGAGCGATGATCCTATTCACAGTGATGGATCATGATGTCCTGACATCAAATGACTTTGCGGGTGAGGCATTTCTGTCACTGTACAACATCCCAGGCGTTGATGATAACAACACAAGCATAGACAATTTTCATGGCCTGAAAACAATGGATCTGTGCCTCATGCATCAGAGAAACAGAAGTAAGTTGGCTGTCTTTTCACTGTCCCGTCTTTAGAACAAGAGCAGCAAAACATGGACCATGAATCTTTTCACATATTGTGAGGTTGCAATTTAACGGTTTATTACACTGATCAATCGATGATGGCAACCATGCCCAGGATGACCACATTAACAATGATGACCATGACTATGACAATGACCATGACTATAACCATGTTGTTGATGATGATGATGATGACGATGACAACGATGTTGATTATGATAATGATGATGGTTGTGGTGGTGGTGGTGGTGGTGGTGATGATGACCACAAACAATACATCAATGACCACAACACTGACATTTGCAACCTGGACCATGACAACTATGAGAACAATCAAGATGACTTTTATGACCAAGGCCAGGATGACCTCAAATGTGACAACTTCCAGCATGTACTTTGTTGTCAGTTCCATAAAATACATTTCCTGGTTTCATTTCTTGCTTTACTGTGCACAGTGAAGTTGGTTTAATAACTTCAGGCTGATTTTTTTCAAAGTACAGAGAACACCCTTTGTGACACCATTTTTGTACATCCATCTGTCTGTTACCTAGTATCAGTGACAAAACCATTTGTCAGAGTTTCATAAAATTTTGTACAGGAGTTCTTTACAAAGAGTTGTGGAGTGAATGTGAGTTCTGGGATAATTGACTCAGTAACTGTTATATTTTACCTAAGGATGTACATAGATTTCTATGCATAATTTACACATTCATTGATCAGTATGGGTGACATTTAGTATATAACTTGTCTACATGATGTCATTAAGTAGTTGTGAGTTTTGTGTAACCCAGTGCAGTGGGAGGCACAGCTTTACTTAAAGGTCTGAATGGAGTTTTGCCCTTATTATCTCCATTTTTTATCATGTTTGGATAAAATTTACTACAGAAGTTGTACACAAAAACTTGTGAGTTGCTTGGAAATCTGCATAATGAGAGCCATACTTTTCTTAGGGATGCAAATGAGTTTGCATCCATACTTCCCCCATTTGTCCAATTTGTTTGAATTTCAATATAAGAGACCTAGGTATAACACTGTTACGTATCTGTAAGTTGCATTAAAATAGGCACAGGGAAGGCCATAGTTTTCTTATGGGCACAGATGAAATCACATTTTTATGTTTACAATGAAAACACATGATTTACACAGTAAAGATCACCTTGGTGAATTCTATGTACTAATGAATGGAGTATACCATTTGCACTTGTGATGTTTATCATCAGAGTATTCATAAATTGAAAGAAGTCTGCTGCATGATATACGAGGGTGAGTCAACTGAAAACCTTAAAAGTGCGATAAAATTTTGAAACACAGCTCGATTGTCTTGTAAGTTGACAACAATGATACTCATGGTTTGGAGAGTGGCCGACATAGATTTCGTTTTACTACATAGAAAAATGAAGTCATTGCGTACCTTTCGTGTTCAATAAATTACGAGATAAAAAATATTTAAGGTTTTCATTTGACTCACCCTCATACAAAATTTCAGTGTAGTCAGTACATCTGCCGCCCGCTCCCGTCCATTTCAAACAACTAGCATTTTGTAATGAAGTTTGGTATTAGCAAAACACGTTTCTCATGCATACCCTACCTTTTCCTTTTTCCTTTCTTATGTTTATTCCAGATCATCCAATTCTTCAGACCTTGGAGACTCGTACTGGTGATAAGATGGCTCAAGACTTTGTCAAGAAGCAGAAATTAAGGATAAGTAACTCATAGTGTAACACTGCACACACATGTTGGTATCTCTTGGCCACAACTCTAAGGGATCTTTCCGACTGGATTTGTAAGAATTGTGATCAGCACAATATGCTGTATATCTGTCCTGGGACATTGGTCTAATCATCTCAATGTTGAAAACAATCATATTATTTTCTGAAGCATCAAATTAGAATAGAGATACATATATACATATATAAAATGCTGATATACATTTTACAAGGGTGCATGGAAACTTCAGGCCAAAGTCCAATTACTCAAGTTGTTTGCCTTCAAATTTTTCACAATTCGCAGTTTGATGTGCTGGCGCCAAGATATAAATGTAGCATATAGAGGACTTAATTATGTATAGATAAAATTTATAATATTTTTCATTGCATAATTTGTAATATAGCTACACCTGGCATCAAGAAATCAGTATGTCACTTACCTGAGGACATAATACAAAACACTTCAATCATAATGATGATTTGCTGGAACTAATTTCCTATACATATTTTGGTACAGAATGTAAAACCACAAAGATTAAACTCTTATGTACTAATTTAAAAGGCTTAGTACATTGTTTGGATAAGTAGCATGCAGGGGAGATTGGAGGTAAAACTGTACACTATCTTTGGCTTTAAACTAACTGGGTGGTCAGCTCATATTTTCGCCACTAACCCCCATTAAAATGGGATAATGCACACAGTTGATCAGGATAGGAGAGTGAGCTTATGAATCTTCACTGTTTTTGGGAATTCACAACTAGTCATCTAGACTGTGTGTAAGATTTGAGGTCTTCAGGGTGTGATCTTCTGGGTTATGTGCATATTGTCCAGTCCTCATGTCCCTGATGTACTTCAACATGTAAATGGATACCAGAAAACATGGCATCATAAGCCATAAAACTAATTAACACATATCTAATCAGTAGCCAGTCACTTTGCTATTTTAGCTTATCCACTGCCTTGGAATTATATTTGATGACCAATAGTAAAATGCTATAAGCTGGGATAGCTAAGTTGACACAGGGGCTATGTCATGGGCTAGATGACTGAGGAATTAGAATCCAATTTCTGGCAGAGGCAAAAGATATTTTCATTCTCCGAACCTCCAAGATTAGCCTTTTACTGAGATCCAGCAAGCCTGTTGTGCAGTGGGTAATGGGGTCATTTTTCCTAGCAGTAAAGAGACCAGGTCATGAACCTGACCACTGACCGCTATATATTTATCATTCTGAGATCTTCGCTCTTCTGGGAAGTTACACAGTGTAGATTGGTATTTAGCTACTTCTAACTACTGCTAGCTACAGTTCTACAGTGTGTAACATCCCAGAAAATTGAATATCTCATTGACTGCAGAAGCCTGAAAACATGCCTTGCCCTTCTACTGGTCTCAAAAATGTAAAGGCTAATGGCCTAGCATGCCATATGCTGGTCTACACTTCTTTAATTGGTAGCAATTTAAATGTTCACACTAAGCCACAAAAACTCAGGACACCAATATATACAATTGCCGTTTTAATCCACTTCCTAAACGTTAATAGATGGAGCAAAACCTCCATACTCCCTTATGACTTCATGATGCGGTTCTTAACAAAGCAAAGAGACAGCTTACTCTTTACTTTAAGGAATAATATTACCTGGAAAATATTAATGTGGTAGCTTCAACCTTTTACTATGAACATTATTCACAGTAGTTTTGAGTACAAAAGAGTTTAATAATAACTGGAGCAGGACTGAGAAAAATATTGTCAATTGTGTGTGTTATACAGTCTGAAGCTTTAACTGTGACTGAATGCAATGAAGCTTTTCTCTGACTACCAACTGACACAGCTGGTAGCCCAAGAGTTTTGTTGCAAGTGTGTATGCATTCAATTTTTAATCATCATTGTTGGATTTATGATATTTCTCTATTTAAAGTGATAGAAACGGAAAAAAAAAGGAAAATAATTACAGTAAGGCTCCTATTCAATATCCTGTTGCTATATATGTACAAACTAGCAGTGTAGCTGAGGATCTCACTCTTCTGGGACACAGCGCCATTGGGTACTTTGATCGAGGTGTTTTGTGGAACTGAAGCGCCCTCATCTTCAAGGATTTAAATGTCCAGAAAAAACATTTGACATATCAAACCTGTAAAATTAGATCACTACTTTTCCTTGAAATGTTATGATCCAATCACCGAAGGATGCAGAATCATATCCCAGAAGAAAGGAACTTAAAGCTACATAGCTGCAAAAACCACAAAATTCAGCACTATTTAGTACAAGGAAATAACAGTAGACAGACTTGTGCACCCAAGATAAGATGTTGAAAAGGCTGCAAAATAAGTACTTTGCATGGTACAGCTACCTTTTGAGTTACATTTATTAAAATGCCTGCCTTCAAGTGCTGGCATGATTGAAGTGTAACAGGCATGGCAGAGTCTGCTGCAATTCACTGATGGGAAAGATATAGGTCAGGGACAAATGGCTTGAGAGGTTTTACAAGAGTTAGATCTTTCCTGCAGAACAGAATTGTGGAAGTCTCTATACCAGCAATATGAAGCCATTTTGGGAACCAGGTGGGACAATTTTGAAATAACCAGAGCCAAGTTTGCCTAATAAGAAAAGTTATGTAGTTGATGATTAAATGTCTTTTAATTATTCACTTTCATTGAAATTTTTTTTATAGAGATAAAAACTTCAAAAATTGATCTGTGAATAATTAATTTGGATAAAACTTCCTAAATTCAGAGTGTTATTCTCATGCTTGGAGACCAGTGCTTAATTGTCTGGAAGAGGAGGTGTCAGTATTTAAAGTAAAAAGAATAACTCTAAGATACATTTTGAACCCACTGTCTTTCCTTACATATAACAGTTGCTAGTAATGTGCACCACTACATACCACCAGAAGGAGAGTTAAATCCAATCTGGAAGGTGTCAAACTTGGGTATTGTAAGTGTAGTAAGTACCTTTCTTTACCAGATAGGGTCATTTTGTATAAAAGCTTCATCCATTCCTTTTCATCTTATTGTAAGGATTTATCTTGCATCCATGTTCACTTGTTAATTAGCCTCATTTGATGTCTTGAAATTTTATCTTGTCCTGTTTTTCACAAAATACTTTGTGTGCTAAATTTTGTCTAAATTCTGAAAACATGTCTATATGGATATGAAAAGATTTTTGAATTTTTTTTTTTTCTGACGTGGAGGCTAAAACTTAGCTTTCTCTTTCTTGCATGGGACATATGTCCTTGGTGCAGGTACTTTGCATCAGAAATGGTTTTTTAAAGATTACTCCTTTGGTCTGATGCATAGTTTCTGTTTAGGATTCAAAAGGAAAAGTTTTCCACCTTTAAAACCCTATCTAAGGACATCATGTCTGTCCATCCATTTCAACTATGCATATTAATGTCACAGACTGTAATTAACTGATTTTTATGAAACTTGGCATAACATGGACATGCCATCAGAGACTTCTTGACTTCCTGGCAACAGGAAGTTAGAAGTAGGGAACATGAAAGCAGTGCAAACTTCTGAGGTGGGAACACCACTAGCACTGCACAGTATAGGGCACATTTTTTTACAGTGACAGGTCTTTGATGATTATACAGTCTCGTGAAGTTACATTTTTAAGGAAAAAAAGCAAAATAACAGCATGACAGTTGTGAACTAGCTTGGTATGATGACTGTAAATGATAAATTATTGTAACTTGAAGTGTGAAATTTATATTGTGGCGTGTATGTAAATGGTACTAAAACCTGTAATATCTCGTATGTTGGAACTGTAAATTCACTGGAAAAACAACAAGTGCTCTCAGTACTATTTTTATATTTGTGACCTCTGTGGATGTTTATGTTTAACTCACAGTCCTTAATCTTCTAACTTTTATCTCTTCTTATAGATCTAGTCTTTGCGTTCTTTTGACACCCACTTGTTTAACGTTCCCAAATTGCTGTAATTGTTTCCATTTCTCAACTTGTTTATAAGCATATTATAATTCCATATTTCCTCTCTGATCTTCTCAATTTCCTTGTGATATTGCTTAAATGTGTGACTGTATTTTCCCTTTAATTTTTTATGTGGAAATGTTTTTATGGTAACAATTCAGTGATATTGGATTTAGATGGTTTCCTTAAGTACACAGTGCCACGTATTCACCAGTTCACTTGTGATGTCTTAAGACCACTGACTGTTCAATTTCTAAAACACTTTTTCTTACAGAATGACACAGCTATGTAATGTTCAGTAAAGCAAGACAATGTCTGATGTCTGTTTTTCTACCATATACTTCTTGTTGGACAGTTCCTGTTACAAGTTATTTCAGAAAACATTCAATGTTGTGATTGTGTACACTTAAAAAGAAATGTGTTACTTTAACTTACTTCAAGGTATGGTGTATGCAAGTAATATGAGTACATCATCTATTTTAGATCAGTTCTTCAACCATTTCATTTCAATTCTTGAATACTGTTTGGACAGTACAACTCTTCACCTCCCCAACCCCCACAGCAAATGTTTACAAGATTGTTGTAATGTCATTGTTTGTTTCCAAGATAATTCTTGAAATATAAATTAACCTTCTTACTAAATAATATTACATTTTTGACAATTGCAACTATGAAGATTTGCCTGTTGAGATGTACAACCATGCAGTTTTGTTTGAGGTAGCAGATTTATTAGAAACATCAGTATTTATCTGCTGAACTGCACTGTGTCACATCCCAGGAGACAAACCTTCTAGATCCCTTCAGCAAAACCCAGTGCCACAGGCTATACAAGAATGCCAAAGGTTTCATTAATGTTTTACATGACAGGTAAGGATCTGCTAGTTTTTACCTAATGTTGTGCATTTTGGTGGCAACTCTTTAATGCTGTAGATGAAACACATTCAATAGACCACCAATACATAGTCTAGGTTGACAAACCATTTTCAGAGTGCCAAAGTACTGAAAACCTGTAAGAGTCTGTTATATTCCCATAGGACTATCAGGCTATGATAGTGGTGTCTGTTGCTGAAGGCATTTTCAGAAGCATTTTTAAACTAAAATTAATATTTGTTCTAAATTTTGTTGATGCAAATTAATTTAGAAAAAAATATTTTATATAAATATTAGCCTACAATGTGAGGAGCATCAGGGATTACATACTGCGACAGTGGTACACTTTTATTTGTAAATTTAAAAATTAACAAAGTTGAGCATGTTGAGCATGTTGAGCCAGTACAACACCAGTTGAAGATGAATATTTCTTTGCTATTTGCGACTTTCAGTGACTTCCATTTTCATGCAAAAGTATGACTGTACATTAAAGATGCCATTGCAGTAGCAGATTTATTTCATGTGCCATTGGTTTTGCCATCCCTGATCTAGGCATTAGCCTATAGCAGACCTAGCAGAACTTGCCTTACTGGCCCAGTCATGGCCACAGACAGGGACACTAACAATATTAACTACAGTTTGCTTGTAACTGAATGTTACCATATTTACCCATATATAAGACAAGAATTTTTTCTTGAGGGTTGTTTGAACGTGCATCTTCCTCATGAAATGAAGTGAAATGCCAACTTGTTGCAACTAGGCAATTTTATTGATGTATTCTTAGCTCGACATGTTACAGGTACATACGCCCATTATCACGATCATTAGATGTTGAGTTACAGCATATGGTTTTCTGCACCGAGTTTTTGGATGGGTGGTGATCCTGAGAACCGCTGTGTAGGCCATGTTTATGGTGTGGATGGTGCTGTGCATGGCACCATCCGCACTGTACACACGACCCACACAGCGGCTCTCAAGACCACTACCCATCCAAAAACTCGGTGCAGAAAACCATATGCTGTAACTGAACATCTAATGCTTGTGATGATGGGCGTATGTACCCAAAACATGTCGAGCTAAGGATACATCAATAAAATTACCTAGTTGCATCAAGTTGGCATTTCACTTCATTTCAAGAATTTGTTCCCTAATTTATGATCTGAAAAAGGGGGAGTGTGTCACCTTATAATTGCACCCAAAGTTAAATACAGTACATACAAGTATTTTCCTGAGAAGTAAAAATTGTGGAAGCATGTTGTCTCATACACAAATGTCGCCTTATGCTCAGGTAAATAAGATCAATACAGGCATTAAGAACTTTAAAGTTCAATGTATCTGCAATATGTATTATTGTTTGCATGCTTTACCAATGATAAACAGTTGAGGGTTGAAATAAATCACTCTCCAGGGTAGCAGCTGCTGAGTTGCACATACAGAACACGCACAAAAATGCTGTTATCTAAAATTACACTGAAATCAATCCTGGAATACTGTACTGTAAACTATGACAAGAACCAAATGTTTGTAAGTTAACCACTTTACGTGGTTTAAAACAGAGTGAGAATGTCATGTTGTCAGCTACTAAACAAGAATGCAGTGAAACAAACTCTACAGCTGTACAAATTTGGATCGATTCTCAGTGTCTCACAAACAAAAATAAACAATAAATCCCAATTTTAACCAAATAATGTGTTTTATGTGTTGGCAAAAAAAGGCAAAAAATTTTAGGTACATATGAGGCCTAGGATCCAGTAAAAATAACAAATATAACATTTTTCTTTCTCTCTTTCTTTCTTCCTTTATTTTTTCTTTCTTTCCTTCTTTTTCTTCCTCCTTTTTTTCTTCTAGCCTCCTCCTCCTCCTCCTTTTATTTTCTTCTTTCTAGACCATTTTTATTACAATGGTACAGCACTAAACCCTGATATCAGTGTGTTAAATACAGAGCATGATTTATCCACCCTGTCATAATGTCATAGTTTGTGGTACTTCAGTTAACATTATCACTAAAATTAAAGCATTGCCCTGTGTTCTCAAAATGTTCCAGTTCAGTGTTATGAAAGTCTTACATCTTTTGTAGGAACTGCGGGTACAAAGTATTTTCTTATACTTTTTACAGCTGTTTTAAATCAGTAGGTGCTTGAAATAGCCTTACTAGTTACATTTGAGGGCTGTCATGTGTGGACTGTTTTGTTGTTTTGATTCATCATTGACTGTATTGGATAAATAAGTTTCATTTTTACCAATACAAGAAAACCATTGTGTGATCCCCCCCTCCCCATAACACGTCAATTCTGCAGCATATACGCTGTGATCACAAACTCAGTCAGAGGGGCTGCAAGAAACCTCAGCCTTTCTGGCAGAGCTGACAAAATCGTTGTACATATTTCAATTTCAGAAAACAGTCTTAATTTTATAAATATTTTGCTGTAAAGCAAGACTTATTTACACACATAAAAATACTGACACCACTGAGAGACAAAATCCACAATTACAGTAGGGACCAGCCCTCTGGGTAATTTCTCACTGCACCATTATCTGTAAAGCTGTAAACACTATTGCCTGTCTTTGTGATGAAGGACAGTGTCTGTAATCCACTGTTCATACATAGATACTCTTGTGTACACCCCAGGAGTGTTGAGGCGTCCACAGCCTATGCCAAAGCTAACAACACCAACCTGGTACCATTGTCCTTCCTGTTCACACACCAGTGGGCCTCCACCATCTCCCTGCAACAAAATATTTAACATATACCAAAACTGTTGTAGCTGTATTGTACTTTTTATAATGATGTATGGACTGAGAGAGATCCCTACCATCCTTCCATGTCTGTTTGTCCATGTTGGTTTCAAAATAAAGCTCTCACTCCTGTAACACCTTTTTGGGAATCTGAAAACTTTATCTTTTTAATATTTCTATGGGCTGTTATTTTGTTTCAGAGGTTGGTCTGTATTGTGAATGTTTTGAAAATTTGCATGCAAAGCAATGCAGTGTAAATAATTAACTGCAAACATCAGCACCTAAAATAACAAAACAATACAATCACTGAAAGTAGTACAGGGTGAGTAAAGAGTAAAGAAATATTTTATTACTGAACAGCTAACTATGTGAACAGAAATTAGTCCAAATCCATATCATTATTTTAATTGTATTCATATAAACCAAACATTTTTACTCAGACCATATGATTATTTATTGTGATTTTTCAACTTAGTGTACATTATTTTAAGTATAGGAACTATATACAAGACTCATAAAAGAAGTGATATCATTTTTCAGTGTTCTAATGGAAAGTAAAATTTACAGAACTTCTTAGCAGAACCTTCAGTTTCGGCTGTATGTATTTTTAATTCAGACTGTCACATTCAAGTGAGCTTTAACATACATCACAAGCATCTCTTCCTTCTGCCCCCGCGCAGATAGACGTATCTGGCAGTGAGTATCTGCTTCCAAATTGCCGCTTTAATGCCTTCTCACAGGCCGTATTCTGCCACAGTGGCACTGTCACTTCCTTCAGCACAACAGAATGCTCAGATGCTGAAACAGTAACAAGTCAACACATATGAAAAAGGAATCTAAATTTCTCCAAACTAACAGCTTTAAAATTTAAAGGACTAGTGGCTGATATTCAATATTTGGACCTAGGAGGGACAAGGTAACAGGGGAATGAAGGAGAATGCATAATGAGGAGCTAAATGATTTGTACTCCTCACCCAATATTGTGCGGGTGATAAAATCAAGAAGAATGAGATGGGCTGGGCATGTGGCGCATATGGGTGAGGAGAGGGGGGCATATAGGGTTTTGGTGGGGAAACTGGAGGGAAGGAGACCACTAGGGAGACCTAGACGTAGATGGGTGGATAATATTAGGATGGATCTCCAGGAGGTGGGATGTGGGTATATGGACTGGATTGGGCTGGCCTGGGATAGAGACAGGTGGTGGACGCTTGTGAGTGCGGTAATGAACCTTCGGGTTCCGTGAAATGCGGGGAATTTCTTGACTAACTGCAAAGCAGTTAGCTTCTCAAGAAGGACTCTGCACCATGCAATAAGTAAGTAAGTGGCTGACATTCAGCATGTTTCAAAAGTCATATTTAATTATAAATATCTCTATTTACAATCTCATTTCCAATAACCAATCAAACAATGCTTTTTAGAGGAAAGTACTAGTGTTTTGTCACAAGTATTCCATGTGTTTGCCTGGTAACCCAGAAAACAACACGTCTGTAATCAGACTACTGCAAGCTCCTATGCAGAATTTCCCGGATTATTTGTGGTATGCCCTGAAGACAGTAATACTTCACCACAGGAAATTTTCACATGCAATGGTGTAACATTTTCCTTAGTATACCTCCTTCTCCACTGCCACTGCCACCCCAACACCATTGTCTACAACCACCACTACCACCACCACCAACAATTACCAACCACCCATCCCCACCGACCACCATCGCTAACTAAATATTTTTGGATTACAAAAAATAATTACTGCTTCTGGAAATAAGGAATCATGTAGGAAAATATTTGGAGAAATCAATAATTTAACACTATATTCTCAATATGATTTTTCATTATTATGCTTTGTTATCAGTAAAAATTATCAATATATACAAAATTTAGATATTCATGGGAGAAATACTAGATATGGCTTAAACCTTAACCTTGCAGTATCTAACCTTGCACTATTTGAAACAAGCACACATTATATGGGTCTGAAAATTTTCAATAGCTTACCATCTTATATAAAGGACAGACAACTTGATGTCAACGAATTTAAACAAGTCATAACAAATTTTCTTTATTGTAATACTTTCTACACATTACAAGAATACTTCAATTATAATAAAAGTAAATTACTTAAGAAATAAACATGTTAATAATTTTGTTTAAATGTTATATTTTTTCAAGTATTCTATATAATAATTACTTGCTTTGTAATTCTTGTTTCATTTATCAACTTTGATAATTGTTTTATCAACTTTTGTGTTTGTTGTACCTGACAATGCTGTATGATTATAACAATGTTACACATGGACTAATTCTATGGTTCTATTGCTGTACCCATTGTGGATCAATTGAATTATGAATAAACCAGAACCAGAACTGCCACCATTGACCACCATCATCACCAACACCACAACCACCATTACCACCACCACCACCACCACCGCTACTACTACTACTACTACTACTCCTACTCCTACTAAACTAGCTACACAGGTACAGGCCTCATGCCAGTTAGTAGTGTAGACTCAAACACAATATTCCAGTCTGCTTAGTGGAATAACATAGGTCAAGGAATCTATTTTTTTTAACAGTATGTTAACAGGTGTATCAGCTGAACTTTCTTTTTGGGTTTGTGTAGAGCAGGAGGTTTCATAATGTTCATACAACACTGCAAGGTGCCGTTCATGGTGCATGCACAGACACATGCCATTGTTTATGGCATAGAATCCAAATGTTTGTCTCTTTAAAACATGTTGCATCAAGTGGTTTTTGTTTCCAGTCATGTACACCTGTATGGTGTGACTGTTGGGGAGTGGGGGATCTTACAAAGGAGGTGGGTAGGAGCCATATGAGTAGTAGTCGTATTCATACCTAACTAAATAACTCCATTGAGCAGAGTCTTTTGTGAAAAGATTACAGGCCCTCACTTAGAGTCATATTTATGCAGGTCATGAAAGGTATTAATGGCCTGTAAATATGTATATTTAACTGTCAATCAAGTACCGCCATTATTCTTGAGACTAGTAACATTGTATGATATTGGTACACCTTACTGGTCAAGGATGATTTATATTTTTAGTGTTATTTGGGCGTTGGCAGGGCTGTCTGAACTTATACCGTGAATAAATCGCACAGAGCATGTACATGGTACAGGTAGCAGCAGATGAGTTGCTTGATATGTACGATCTGTGATTTTTCCTCGTCGTGCCTGCATTACACTTCCGTTCAAATCGTATTAATGAACATGTGTTTGTTTAGCGTGTAGTAAGTGGCCGAATCTGTTACTGTAATTTCTGTGGTAATGGCTAAGGCGTGCTGAATTTCGTACATTCAGGTAGGCTGAATTGAGTATATTTTCGGAACTTGATATAGAAATGTTTACGTGAGAATTAGTGGATTATCAGCAAGAAGTTTCTTGTGTGACCGTGCCGTATGCTCTAATGTGAAGTGTTTTAATTCTTGGTCATTTGTATGTATTTGTTAGCTACTTATTTATTTTCGTTAATTATTAATTGTTTGGAGTATATGCACTAGTTTCCACAGTAGCAGACCAGTCTTATCAGTGTCGGCAGCAGCGTTTAATAGTGCTTGCGCAGGGCACAACAAACAATGGATGTGAGGGATATGGGGTGTTTCTTCCTACTTTACCTATAAGCCCCGTCCCAACGCTCTAATGAGTTTTTATTACACTTTCTAAAGGTTATTATCACTGCCATCATTTGTTTAGCTCCCATCGTCGATAATCACCATATAATACAGTATTCCTTGTTGTATCCCATATCAAATTAAAGAGTGAATTTGGCAGTTGATGTATAAAGTTATCAGGCGGCAGCCTATCTTGGTACCCTGCCCGTAAATACATCCCATGGGGAAAGAACCGAGGCGAATCACGTTACTGTTCCTGTAACTCATTTCCGTAAGAGTAGACACTACATTAGTATAAATTTGCGCTTTGAACTCACGTAGATTTTGATGGGATCCAGGCCAGTGCAAGACTGGAAGAAGCCACTGTAGGTTTCTTTCAGTCTGTTACAAAATTTTACTAGGAAAGTTAACCCTACAATGCCGTAGTTAGGCTTTCAAGCGCCCGCTGCGAGTAACCACTATGGTTACCCCTATCATAAATTATGAACTTTAAAAACATTACTTTCATTTATTCAATTTTCGTTTTATTTGGCTCACTAACTTAAGAATTTGTTGATAGCAGAAAATCACATATATATTGCCCTTATTTAAAATATTCTCTTTGCCTCCCCCTTCACTCTGCCGTCCGAGGTGGTCGCACCCCAACCCCCCCCCCCCTCAAATACACCTATGAAATCTTACTGTGACAATATTATATAATTCCTCTTACCTTCAGACCGCCGACCCCATCCAGTTATAACACAACTGTTGTGTGTTTGTGTGTCAGTTGCCGTGTCTGGAAATTTGGAGCCCTGTTTAGGTAAGCAGACGACGTCAATGTTCGATCGCTGTTTGGCAGGATGTCGCAGGTGAACCAGAGCAATGTCATGAGTTAGGGTTGCATTGTCAAACTCAGGATAGAGTATAACCTCTCTGACGTCATACTCTTCGTGGCGCAGTAACTCTCGTGTTGACGTAACGTCATGTTCTCCCAGCCGCACTTTTAGAGTCTGTCCATTACTAGACCTACTGAAAAGAGAATTAGAATTTGGATCTATAAAAGCAGTAAACCTTAATCCTTGCAACCCTTTTAATGGATATTGCACATTACGAAGAAAAATCCTTACCGAAATTAAGTTAATGTGGGGAACAAAGACATTACGATTCTTTGGAACGAAGAATCTATGAAGGGTTTTATGTGATCATAATATTTATTTTACACTGTACTTGGGAAGTAGTAAATATTTAATATACTTTACCAACAATGTATAGTTTAAATCAAGTAATTTCTATGAGGTATCACATGGTCATAAATTTCTGTATCAGTGTGAAATTGCTCGCATATAGACTGGATTTTGCACATTATCTTCGATTCCAACACCCACGACAATTTAGATATTACGAATATGAGGAATTACCCCTCCAACAAAGTCAAAGGCCAATGTTAATCTTCTGGCCATCTTTCCCAGCCAACTGCTTTTACATAATCCATTACAGGCATAATGCAGTCCAGTAGCCAACCTCACCTTTCCCAAAATTAGTAGTGAACAGGAAAATTAAAGACCGAATCTGTAGGTACTGCCTGTATCAGGTTGAAATGTAACGACGTTACGCTCTTATTATTAAGCCTAATGTTACAGAGTATGCACGAATTTGTAGGTTGTATATAAAATTTTAATTACACAAGAGAAACGCCTGTCTCCAAGAAGAGAAGTTGGAAGTATTAAAAATTAAATACTTAGCATTGTGGTGTCATCTGTTCACATGTCTGTGAATTACATGGAACAGAAGAACGGCCTCTGTGGATTAGCCGTATAAAATTATGACAAGTCTAGCAGACACTATGACTGCAGTGGACACTGTTTTTCACGTTAGAATCGGATAGAAATGGAAAGGAGAAAGAAAGGAAATACAAGAAGATATTGCCAGAAAATAAAGTATTGAGATGCTAGGGTCATGTAAATTATAAAGAATGCAAGAGTGTACGAAGGGCATTCGGAAAGCAATGTCTCCAGGCAAGATATCGAAATGAAACAAAACAAACTGTAGATCAGAGAGTGTTCTTTGTTTCCGTACTGCATTTTTCCACCTAATCTTCCTCTAGTTCGATACAACACTGCCGGCGCTGAACAAGATTTCCGAAACCGTCGCTGTAGAACTCTTCAGGCTGTTCCTGAAGCCATTTTTCCTTATCTGCTTGAACTTCGCCACATGTGAAATGAATTCATTTGATATGTTACTTAGAACTGCAACCCACCAGACATATGGGGCCAAATCCGGGCTGTAGGGACGGTGTGGAACAACTTCTAATTCGATGTACTGTGTCCCCTCTGAAGTGGCAGCACTCGTGTTGGGTCTGGCGCCACCATGTTGAAGAAATACCGGCTTTGTTTCCCCGACAAACAGGATTTATTCTTGAGATCTGCGCTCTTCTGTGATAGTACGCAGCATGTAGTGGTAACTTTTTACCGACGTTTCCGAGACGACTGTAAGGAGTATCCCAGAAGAGAGCAGATCTCATCTACTTCGCGACAGAAGCCAGAAATCACGCAAGACTGATTCTTTCTTTCGACCTTGTAAGTATCTGTACTACATTCTTGTTGATTGTCGTAACTTTGACCATGTACTCGTGGCGAATGGTGCTTCTGTATTGCCAGATAACCGCGAGCATGCATTGCTCAGGACGGTTGAGTCTTGAATTATTTCTTTCTGGGAGAATTGGGGTGACGATAATCACGCGATTGGCTTTTCAATTCCGGGTCGTAGTGATGCAACCAATTCCCGTTACCTGTGACAGTTCCGTACACAAAATCATTATCTTCGCTTTTGTGGCGAACGAGTAATAGCTGTCATGATTCCAGTCTTTCTGTCTTCATTTTGGGCGTAAGCAGACGCGGCACCCATCGAGCGCCCACAATTGTACATACACCAAACCCGCAATAATCTCACTGTCACTAGCTGGAACTATGTTTAGCTTTTCCGCTGTGGCTGTCTGAGAAACTCATCGATTTTTTTTTTCGAATCAGCTCGTCGAATGTTTGACTGTGCACATTGTGTTGTGCGGTGACAGACCTTTCAGAGCGCAACTGGATATTCAGTTCTAAATTTCCCACATTATTCCTTGAATTTGTCGCCCAAAGACGAACAGCACTTATGTCCACAGTATCTTCACCATGAACAGCAATTATGTCCACAGTATCTTCACCATGAACAGCAATTATGTCCACAATATCTTCACCATGAACAGCACTTATGTCCACAGTGTCTTCACCAAGAACAGCATTTATGTCCACAGTATCTTCACCATGAACAGCACTTATGTCCACAGTATCTTCACCATGGACAGCACTTATGCCCACAGTATCTTCACCATGAACATCACTTATGTCCACAGTATCTGCACCATGGACAG
>Ga0123352_10006106_pt1 | contig 18357 bp, 13 predicted proteins | sample TergutLab28metaG_FD_89700 | JGI IMG/M metagenome (GOLD analysis project Ga0123352, IMG submission 89700) | Labiotermes labralis P1 segment gut microbial communities from Petit-Saut dam, French Guiana - Lab288 P1 | ecosystem: Host-associated > Arthropoda: Insects > Digestive system > Gut ... | reverse complement strand
GGGTACATCACTACCGCGCTTGAGCAGTTCGGGCGGCCTTCGGTATTGGACTTGATTGATATAGAGGGCGTACGCTTAGTGCCTGTGGGGCGGCTTGACTGCGCAACGTCGGGGCTGTTAATCCTCACGAACGATGGAGATTTGGTATACAAGCTGACGCACCCAAGCCACGATATCCGAAAGACCTACTATGCACGTATCGAGGGCAAGCTCAGCGAACAGGAGCTTGAGCAGATACGCAACGGCATGGTAATTGATGGCTACAAAACTTCGCGCACTAACGTAAAAGTGCTGAAAGCAGGCGAAGAAACGAGCCTCGTCGAGGTTGCGATAAAAGAGGGGCGTAACCGCCAAGTCAGAAAGATTTTCGACCAATTGGAACATAGAGTGAAATCTTTGCGGCGTGTAGCCACAGGCAAGCTAAAACTGGGCGAACTTAAAAAAGGGCAATGGCGGAATCTGACCGATGAAGAAGTTGCCTATCTCAAAGAAATATAACATTGCGATAATTGGGTAAATGGGGGAATAAAATTGGAAACGCAATCACAGGCAGTAAAACAGCCCAGCAAATGGTACAGCTATCTAATGATGCTGGGGCATATGTGCGCAGATATGAACCAAAGCGCGATACCGGCACTATTGCCGTTCTTGGTACTTTATCGCGGGTTTGATTATGCCTCGGCGGCGGGGCTTATGTTCGCGGGCAGCTTTTTGTCGTCGCTGATTCAGCCGCTGTTGGGAACACTTGCAGACCGTAAGCAGATGCCGCAGCTTATGGCAATCGGTATTATGATGACAGGGCTTGGTATCGCGGCTATTGGTTTCTTGGAAAACTACTGGGCGATATTCGGGGCTGTTATGTTCGTAGGCCTCGGCAACGCGATTTTCCACCCGGAGGGCGGACGCATGGCGAACTGTGTAGCCGGCAATGAAAAAGGCAGAAGTATGAGCAACTTCGTTGTGGGCGGAAATCTTGGGTTTGCGATAGGGCCGATTATCACCGTATTTGCGGTGTCACTGCTTGGTATGAGAGGAACAGCGGTTCTGATGATACCAACCATAGCGATGGTCGCAGTCTTGGTAGTCTTGCATGGCAAGTTTGTGGAGATGTCGAAATCGGCACTGCGTGAGGCGCGTAAAGTATTGGATGTTACCGGACAGAAAGACGACTGGCCTGCAATGCTCAAGCTGTGTATCTCTATCTTCTCGCGTTCTGTTGTACAAGGCGGATTGACTACATTCATCCCGCTTTACTGGGTTGCGGTGCTTATGCAAACCCAACAGCAAGGCGGCCTGATGGTTACGGTTATGGCACTTTCAGCTGCGGCCTCGGCGTTCATAGGCGGACGCATTGCCGACCGTATCGGCTTTAGCCGTGTTGTGCGCATGGCGTTTATGCTGCCGTTCCCGCTGATTATTTTAATCACGCTTACAGATAATGTATGGATTGCAACGGCTCTCATTGTGCCGTTGGTGCTGGTACTCAATCTTGGACAAGGGCCGTCCGTGGTACTTGGGCAGAAATACCTGCCAAGCCGCTTAGGCATGGCGACAGGCATAACTCTTGGGCTTTCGGTAAGCGTCGGCGGCATTACCGCGCCTCTCCTTGGCATGGTTGGAGATAACTTCGGTCTTCCGATGGTGCTGTATGTCCTTTCGGGAGTAGCCTTTATAGGATTACTTGGCGCAATGCTGGTTAAAGACCCGGCTGCATTGCCAAAAGCCGCTCCGGCAAAAGCTCCCAGCCCTGCGGGGCAGTAAGTGTAAAGGTTGGATGACCACCCCGCCCTTTGGGCACCCCTCCAAGGAGGGGAATTATAATGTCGTATAAAAGCGACCTTGAGGATGTAACAATTCCTCAAGGTCGCTTGTTTGTTTTGGGCAGCTGCTTATCTTATAAGTTGCCCGCCGCATAATTACCTGGGTCGTCTGTGAATTGTATTGTGTAGCGTTTCGTTGTGAAGCGTAGAATCAGCAGATTTGGGTCGTCAATGCCTGTCCAGTGGTCAGTGTCATCAAAGAACGGAAACCAGTTCTCTTTTTTTGTTTCCATATCGGTACACGCCTCGACTGTACCGACAAGATTTATCGTGTAAGTGCCGGAGTTAATACATACGCAAGCCTTGTTGTTTTTGGCGATACGCCCGGCATACGGTCTGTCCAATCCTGTATTAAACGTCAGCCGGTTTATTCCGTCGGCCTTTGTGATGCAAAATGTTGTGGCGGATGGGTAGCCGTCTTCATCTATCGTTGAAAGTGCGGCGTAGCCATCCATGCCTCCAAGTTTGTACTCCGACATAGAGTTAATGAGTTCACTTGCTCTTTTGACAACTTGATTCATTTGCAACATCTTTTCAGGTTTTCTACATCGTAGCACAATAAATATGACAACTGTATGTCTTATTTGAAAAATATTTATTCTCGCGAAGCAGAGTAGGCTTACTTGAAGTAGTTCACAGCACCGGCGAAAACATCTATTTCTTTATTGCCCGGAATGTTTACAAATAGGCCGCTGTTAGTGCGTTCGCTGTTGCACAAACGCCCGAAAATACGCCCATCGGGCGAGGTAAGCCCTTCGACTGCATACGCCGAGCCACCAGGATTAAAGCGTACATCCATAGAAGGTGCGCCGCACAGGTCTGCGAATTGTGTTGCAATTTGGCCGTTTACCGCTAATTCTTTGATAAGAGATTCATCGGCAATGAAACGTCCGTATTCGCTTGAGAACGGCAAGATTGCGCAGTCGCCAACGTTGAATTTGCTAAGCCACGGAGACTTGTTCGACGCAATCCGCACATTCACCATTGTCGCCTGATGCCGCCCGATAACGTTATTGGTAACCGTGTAGGGGCGGCCACTGGCCGTCCGCGCAAACTCACCGCCCGGCAACAACCCTAACTTCACCAACGCACGGAATCCCGCGCCGACACCGTAAACAAGCCCATCGCGTTTTTCGAGCAGTTCGGATACTGCATCACGTACAGCGTCGTGCTGTAGTAACGACACTATGAAACTTGTAGAAATGTCGCCGCTTGGCAGCACAAGGCATTGTGCCGAACGTATGGCTTGCTCAAATGCGTGAATGCTCGATTCAAGATTATTCTTGCTGTTGTTACGAATCACGATGGATTCTGCACATCCTCCGGCTTTAACGATAGCCCGCTCAAGGTCGTACTCAGAGTTTGTGCCGATTACCAGCGGAAGTACGAATTTTGGCGAAGCGGCTTTTGTGCTTGATATCAGAGGTGCTTTGCTCTCGTAACTGATAGCACTTACTGCCGCGCTTTGCTCCGCTGAGGTTGGGTAAACTTCTTCGAGAGTTTGCGACCATGCGGCTTGAAGATGTACAAGGTCGATTGTTTCGCCGTTTGACAGTGTGATAGCAGCGTCATTTGTGGTTACGCCTATGAGACTGTCTTCAAAGCCTTGCAGTTCATCGACTTCAAGGATGAATCCGCCAAATACAGGCTCTGTAGTTAATGGCTTGCTTGCGGCAAAGCCAATACGGTTGCCGAAACTCATCTTCGCGATAGCCTCAGCCGTGCCGCCCGAACCGACTGCCCACGCAGAGCGAACCTTACCGCTTGCGATGAGTTTTTCGATATTGTCAAAGAAACTGCGGAGTGCCGCGAAATCGAATTGCTCGAATGTGCCGCAGTTAGGATTGAGGAAGTACACCTTGCTGCCGGCTTGCTTGAACTCGGTCGAGATTATGTTATCGGCCTCAGCCACGGAAACAGCGAATGAAACGAGGGTTGGCGGTACATCGATGTTATCGAAACTGCCCGACATTGAATCCTTCCCGCCGATTGCGCCGCACTCAAGCCCAACTTGCGCGTCCAGCGCGCCAAGCAGCGCAGCGGTCGGTTTGCCCCAGCGAGTTTGGTCGTTGTGAAGACGTTCAAAATATTCTTGGAAACTGAGCCAGCATTTCTTGCGTGTTCCGCCTGCGGCTACAAGCTTCGCTATTGAGTGTACAACAGCCGCCGCTGCGCCGTGGTACGGGCTTTGTGCGGATATGAACGGGTCGAACCCCCATGCCATTAACGAGCATGTGGTGGTTTCTGCGCCAAGTACAGGCACGCGTGCCGCCATAACCTGCGCAGGCGTGAGCTGGTGTACGCCGCCAAGCGGGGCAAGCATTGTTGCCGCGCCGACACTGCTGTCGAACCTGTCAACAAGGCCTTTTTGCGAACACATATTTAAGCCGTTCATGAATTCTGTGAAAGCCTTGCGGTCTAGTTCGCTGTATTGAGAGTTTTCTATAGCAGGTGAGCAAATCTTGGCAGAGGCGCGTTTCGCCGCGCCGTTCGAGCTTAGGAACGAACGCGCAAGGTCGACAATGGTCTTGCCGCGCCATGTCATGCTCATTCGTGAATTATCGGTGATAGTAGCGACAATAGCAACATCGAGATTTTCCGCACCGGCAAGTTCTGTGAACTTTGAGACATTCTCCGCCGCGATGACGATTGCCATACGCTCCTGGCTTTCGCTGGTGGCAAGCTCTGTGCCGTTAAGCCCGCCGTATTTTGCGGGAACTTTGTCTAGGTTTATATCCAGCCCATCGGCAAGTTCGCCTATTGCGACACTCACGCCGCCCGCGCCGAAGTCGTTACAGCGTTTGATGAGCTTTGTTGCCTCGGGATTGCGGAATAAGCGTACGATTTTGCGCTCTTCGGGAGCGTCTCCGCGCTGAACTTCCGAGCCGCCTGTCTCAAGTGAGCTTGCGGTATGCGATTTTGACGACCCCGCGGCTGCGCTGCAGCCATCGCGCCCTGTTTTGCCGCCCAGCAGGATTACAATATCTCCGGCGGCTGGGCATTCACGTACTACGTTTTCGGCAGGTGCCGCACCGACAAGTGCGCCAAGCTCCATCCTTTTGGCTACGTAGCCGGGATGGTAGATTTCTTGTATATGCCCCGTAGCCGCGCCGATTTGGTTGCCGTAGCTGCTGTATCCGGCGGCGGCGGTGCGGCAAATTTTGCGTTGCGCGAGTTTACCGGGCAGGGTTTGTGAAAACTCTGTGCGTGGGTCTGACGCGCCTGTGATGCGCATCGCTTGGTAGACATAACTGCGCCCTGACATTGGGTCGCGAATTGCGCCGCCAAGGCAGGTTGATGCTCCGCCGAATGGTTCTATCTCGGTTGGGTGGTTATGCGTCTCATTCTTGAACATCAGCAGCCAGTCTTGCGGCTTACCGTCGACATTTACCTTGATTTTGACCGAACACGCGTTTACTTCTTCCGATTCATCAACATCTGTCAGGATTCCGCGTGCTTTCAGCACTCTCGCGCCTATGGTTGCTAAATCCATCAAGGTGACAGGCTTGTCTTGCCTGCCGAGTTCTGCGCGTAACGCCAAGTATCTGTCGTAGCTTTCTTTTATTGCTGTGTCCTCGAATTCTACGCTTTCAAGATGAGTGAGGAATGTCGTATGGCGGCAATGGTCGGACCAGTAGCAGTCAATCATTTTGATTTCTGTCATTGTAGGGTCGCGCTGCTCTTCATCGCGGAAGTAGGCTTGACAGAACAGTAAGTCCTCTAAGTCCATCGCGAGGGAAAGGTCTTTAAGCAAAGCCTTCAACTCGTCAGTACCGAATGTTGTAAATCCGCTGATGACGGCAACGTCTTCAGCATCGGCATACTCAATCAAAAGCGTATTAGGCACAGTCAGTGTGGTTTCGCGGCTTTCAACATGGTTGATAAGCCATGCTTTTGCTGCGGCGAAGTCCTTGTCAGAAACATCACCGGCGAACGCGAATATTTTTGTACAGCGGACACGAACCTCCGATGGCGCAGTGCCTATCGCCAGAGCTATAGATTGTGCATACAGAGCCGCTTCTTGGTCGAACTGTCCGGGCAGCAGCTCGGAGGCGAACACTCGAAATCCTGTAAAATCCGGAGGGGCATCGTATGCGATATCGGTGGCAGTATCGTACAAGATAGTGTTCTTGATGTCATCGAAAGTGGCTTTGCTGATACCCTCAACAAAAACACGATTCACAATGCGCACACCATTAATACTGCCGGTGCCTACAAACCCCCTAAGATCTGCAAGTACAGCAGCGGTTTCACCGGCATATTCCGGCTTTTTCTCTACATACAACGAAAAAACAGACATACAGATTCCTCCACAATTATATTTAATCAGCGGTTAAAATTGTTCCACCGCGACTATAATCCATTTTTTATTATGAACTTTTTTGACAAGAAATGCAAGAGGAAAGAGTAAATTTTTTGCATCGCAATTTGTTGCATTCATTGTATTTTTGATATATAATTACATCTTCTACGAATTCCGATTAAAAACCTTTCAAACATCGCTCAAAACGCTCCGCGTCATCTGACGCTACGCATCGCTCGTCTTCAAGGATTTAATCTGGAATTAGTATTAAGTATGCAAAAGAGAGGGCGTATGGGGGATTATGAAGATTGGGATTGTTATGGGGAGCGACTCTGACCTGCCTGTGATGAAAGAGGCCGCAGATTTTTTGTGCGAGCTTGGCATTGAATACGAACTGACAATTGTTTCTGCGCACAGAACCCCAAAGAGGCTTTACGAGTATGCCGAAACAGCGGTTGAGCGGGGCTTGGGTGCGATAATCGCGGGGGCCGGCGGCTCGGCGCATCTTCCGGGTATGCTTGCGGCTATCACCACGCTGCCTGTAATCGGCGTGCCGGTTAAGTCGAACGCGCTGTCGGGTGTAGATTCGTTATATTCTATCGTGCAGATGCCACCGGGCATACCTGTTGCAACGGTTGCGATAAACGGCGCGAAGAACGCGGGAATACTCGCCGCATCGATATTGTCGGTATATGATAAAGATATAGAGCGCAAATTGCGTGAGTATAAAGATGGCCTTGACAGCATGGTTCACGAAAAGATAGGCAGGCTGGAACAGGTCGGATACAAAAACTATTTGAAAGAAATGGGAGTGTAAGAGGATGAGCATACTCAAGAAGAAAATTGGTGTTATCGGCGGCGGACAGCTTGGCAAGATGATGATTTTGGAAGCGAAACGCCTTGGATTCTACGTTGTGATACTTGACCCGGCGGCGGACTGCCCGGCAAGCAGTATCAGTGACGAGCAAATCGTAGCAGGGTTCGACACGGAAGAGGGTTACGCCGAGCTTGCCAAAAAGGTCGATGTTATCACGTACGAGTTTGAGCATATAAACGCGAAAGCATTGGAAAACTTAGAGAAACAAGGGCATGTGATTTATCCGTCGGTAGCAAGCCTCAAGACTATTCAAAACAAGTATCTGCAAAAACTGAAACTGCAAGGAGAAGGTGTACTTGTACCACTTTTCGCTAAAGTAGCAACTGTTGATGATATTAGAGAACACGGCAAGGAGGGCAACTTCGGCTATCCAATGATGCTAAAGACTACCACAGGCGGATACGACGGCAAGGGCAATGCGCTAATCCGCAATGAATCGGAAGTTGAAACGGCATTTGCAACGCTTGGCAGCGGCAAGAAAGAGCTGATGGTAGAGGCGTTTGTTGACTTTGATATGGAAATCTCCGTAACGGCATGCCGCGGGATTGACGGCGAAAGAGTGATTTACCCGATTGCTGAGAATATGCACCGCAACAGTATTTTGGATGTATCCATTGTGCCTGCGCGAGTTTCAGAAGCAACTATAGAGAAAGCGACACAAATTGCCGGCAGAGTGATGGAAGTATTCGCAGGTGTAGGCACGTTCTGCGTAGAGATGTTCGTAGCGAAAAACGGCGATGTGTACGTGAATGAGGTTGCACCACGCCCGCATAACTCGGGGCATTATACGATAGAAGGCTGCTTTGCGAACCAATTCGAGAACCATATCCGCGGAATCGTGGGATTGCCGTTCGGCAGCACAGACTTGATTTCACCAACGGTAATGGTTAACCTGCTTGGCGAAAGCGACGGAGAGGCAAGGCTTTTGGGCGTGGAAGAAGCATATCTCGACCCTAAAGTGCAGGTGCATTTCTACGGCAAGCCTGAATCGAAAGAATTCAGAAAGATGGGGCATTTCACGGTTGTAGACTCAACAGTTGAAGGGGCTATTGACCGCGCGCTTAAACTTAAAGAAATCGTGAAAGTTGTCGGAGAGTAGGAGGCCGTTTTGAAGCATATTTATACAGGCAAAACTAAGGACGTCTATGCGCTTGACAATGGTTACTTCCTATTGAAATTCAAGGATGACGGCACTGTCGGCGAGGACGGCACATTCGACCCGGGCGGCAATAAGGTCGGTGTGACGGTTGCCGGTTTGGGCAACTCATCCCTGCGTTTGACAAAGTTTTTCTACGAAAAAATAGAGGCGGCGGGAATTCCTACGCACTACGTTTCCGCCGATGTCGAAAACAACACTATGACGGTAAAGCCTGCGGAAGTTTTCGGCAAGGGTATTGAAGTTATTTGCCGTTTCAAGGCAACAGGCAGCTTTATGCGCCGTTATGGGGCGTATGCCCAAGAGGGGCAAGACCTGCCTGCATTTGTAGAGGTTTCGCTTAAGGACGATGAATGCGGCGACCCTATCATCTCAAAAGAGGGGCTGGCTCTGTTCGGCATTCTCTCACCCGAAGAGTACGACGAGCTGGTGGCTCTAACCCGCAAAATCTGCCTTATTGTAAAGGATTCTCTTGCGGCTAAAGGCGCAGAACTCTACGATATAAAGCTGGAGTTCGGACGAGCTAACGGTAAAGTCGCACTTATCGATGAAATCTCAGGCGGCTGTATGCGTGTGTACAAAGACGGTGCAATTATCGCGCCGTTGGATATCACGAAATTATTGTTAACGTAAATTGGGTAAATGCGGCCACGATATATCGTGGCCCTACGCGTAAGGACGCCATATATGGCGTCTGCATTGATTTAACGAATATTGATGTATTGTGAGGGTAAAATGTTTTCTGACAAAATCAAGGAAGAATGCGGTGTTTTCGGTGTTTACAGTGCCAGCCTGGGTGCGGATGTGGCAATGCAGGCATATTTTGCACTTTTCGCGCTGCAGCACCGCGGGCAGGAAAGCTGCGGTATTGCCGTGTGCGATGAAGGTGTGATTACACATCATCGCGATATCGGTTTAGTTTCCGATGTTTTCGATGTTGAAACGCTTGAGAAACTTGGACTCGGGAATATGGCAATAGGGCATGTTCGCTATGCGGTCGGCAACCAGCATAAGAGCCGGATAAACGCACAGCCTCTTGTTGTCCGCCACATCAAAGGAACTATGGCGATTGCCGTTAACGGCAGCCTTACCAATGCTAATGAACTTCGTGACAAACTCGAGATGGATGGTGCGATCTTCCACTCGACGAATGACGCGGAAGTAATTTCATATATGATTACAAGAGCAAGACTCAAACAGCCATCGATACAAAGCGCGGTACAGGCGGCTATGCCAGAAATTATGGGGGCGTACTCGCTTATTGTTATGTCTCCGCAGAAGTTAATTGCCGCGCGTGACCCCAAGGGCTTCAGGCCGCTTTGCATAGGCATTCGTGATGGCGACTACCTTATCGCATCGGAAAGCTGCGCGTTTGACAGCCTGGGCGCGACTTTTTTGCGCGATGTCGAGCCGGGCGAAATCATAATGATTGACGACAAGGGCTTGCACGTTGTACAGCCGGGAACAGGAAAACCGACAGGGCTTTGCGTGTTCGAGTTTGTTTACTTCGCCCGTCAGGATTCGACTATAGAGGGTGTAAACGTACACAAAGCACGCCGCAAAGCGGGCAGGCTTCTTTTTGAAGAACAGCCTGTGGATGCCGATGTTGTAATCGGCGTGCCTGAATCGGGTATAGATGCGGCTATCGGTTATGCTCATGCGGCAAATCTTCCGTATGGCATGGGCTTCACGAAGAACCGTTACGTTGGGCGCACATTCATAAACCCTACAGCGCGTGAACGCGAACGGCAGGTTGGCATAAAGCTGAACGCGATATCGCCGACCGTTAAGGGCAAACGCGTAATCATGATTGACGACTCCCTCGTACGCGGCACTACCACCGGGAAAATCGTCAAAATGCTGCGGGACGCAGGCGCGACGGAAGTGCATGTGCGTATAACCGCACCGCCGTTCATGTATCCGTGCTACTTCGGCACAGATGTGGACAGCAAAGAGAACCTAATCGCATGTAGAATGTCGGTTGAAGAAATCTGTACACATATCGGCGCGGACAGCCTCGCCTTCCTCTCGGTTGATGGTGTAAAACGCATAGCCGAATCAACAGGCTGCGGTTTTTGTGTAGGCTGTTTCACAGGCGAGTATCCAATCGCCAAGCCTGCTCCTGCAAAACGACGCGAATTCGACCGTAAAATCCGCAAGGATGGCAAATAGCAATCCGTGATTATTTTGTTTAGCATGGGTGAGCTTATGCAAAAAGATTTCTCTACAAGAAAGTCATTACGGTTAAAAGAATACGATTACAGCACTGCAGGTGCGTACTTCATAACTATCTGCACAAAAGATATGCGCAAAATTTTTGGTGTAGTCACTACAGATGTAACTGTAGGGGCGAACTCAGTTCGCCCCTACGATATCGCGAGTAATGAAGCAATTCAAAGGTTCGATAACAAAGCAGATTGGAATGTCGATTTGGCAACGCTCATTCTACGACCATATTATTCGCGATGAAGATGATTATTTAAAGATATGGCGATACATTGACGAAAACCCAGTAAGATGCGCAGATGACTGCGAATACATAAAGTAAGAATAGATTGTAATAATTAGTTGGAGGTAATCTCATGAATGAAAGCTACAAGGCCGCGGGTGTGGACGTAGATGCGGGGTACGAGGCTGTGAAGCTTATCGGCAAGCATGTCGCGCGGACGAAAGTGCCGGGCGTGATGGACGGCATCGGCGGGTTTGCGGGCATGTTTGACTTGCAGGCGTTTCGCGGCATGGAGCATCCTGTGTTGGTTTCGGGTACGGATGGAGTAGGCACGAAGCTGCAAATCGCGCTGCTTATGGACAAGCACGATACTATCGGCGTTGATGCGGTAGCGATGTGCGTAAACGACATTATCTGCGTCGGCGCGAAGCCCATGTTTTTCTTAGATTACATTGCGATAGGCAAAGTAGTGCCGACCAAGATTGAGCAGATTATCAAAGGCGTGGCAGATGGCTGCGAACTTGCGGGCTGTGCGCTGGTAGGCGGCGAGACTGCCGAACATCCGGCCATAATGCCGGATGATGAATACGACATCGCGGGTTTCTCTGTGGGAATTGCCGACAAGTCGAAAATTCTGAACAAGGACAATGTCAAGCCGGGAGATGTTATAATCGGTGTGGCGTCGTCGGGAGTGCATTCCAACGGATTTTCATTGGTGCGCAAGGTTTTGAATGTAAATAAGGATAATTTGGCGCAGTATCACGCAGAGCTTGGCAAAACCTTGGGAGAAGAGCTGCTCACACCTACAAGAATTTACGTGAAACCAATACTCGCATTGCTTGAAAAGGTTAATGTTCGGGCAATCAGCCATATCACTGGTGGCGGATTCTACGAGAACATACCAAGGGCGATATCGGCAGGCAACGGCGCAGTTATCGATATTTCCAAGGTGCAAGTACCAAAGATTTTTGAGATGATTCAGCAGCGCGGAGAAATCCCGCGAAACGATATGTTCGGTACGTTCAACATGGGCATCGGCCTGTGCGTGATTACCGCGCCGGAAGATGCGGATGAAGCTGTGCGGTTGCTGAATGCAAGCGGAGAGAAAGCAGCTATTATTGGTGAAGTTAGAGACGGCACGGAAGGCGTGGAGCTGCTATGGTAAGGATTGCGGTTCTGTGCAGCGGCGGCGGTACTAACTTGCAGGCGTTGATTGACGCTTGGCAGGCATGCATGTTTGAAAACGGCGAACTTGCGCTGGTTGTCGCATCGCGCCCGGGGGTTTTTGCTCTGGAACGCGCTGCGAAGGCCGATGTAACATCGGTGGTTGTGAGCCGCAAAGACTTTGCCAATGCCGACGAGTACGATGCGGCGTTGCTCGAACAATTGAGTGCGCATAACATTGATTTAGTCGTAACCGCCGGATTCTTGAGCATACTTGGCGCAAAAGTTTTGACGGCGTACGAGGATAGAATAATCAACGTGCATCCATCGCTGATACCGTCGTTCTGCGGACACGGTTTTTACGGGCTGCGCGTGCACGAAGCCGCGCTTGAATACGGCGTAAAAGTAACAGGGGCTACGGTTCACATTGTCAACCATGTTGTGGATGGTGGGCGAATTTTGCTTCAAAAAGCAGTGGAAGTGCTGCCGGATGATACGCCGGAAACACTCCAACACAGGGTAATGGAACAAGCGGAATGGGATATCCTGCCAAAGGCGGTAGCGATGTTTTGCAGTCAAAAACTAAAAGAGGAGATTGCGGGTCAAGCCCGCAATGACGAATTTGGGGGAAGACGTTAAGATGAGAAGACGAGCATTATTGAGTGTGTACGACCGTACGGGTATTGTTGAGTTCGCGAAAGGGCTTGAGGGACTGGGCTTTGAGATTGTCTCCACAGGGGGAACCGGCAAGGCTCTTAAGGATGCAGGTGTGACAGTTACCGACATTTCGGACATTACGGGCTTCCCGGAATGTTTGGATGGGCGCGTAAAAACGCTGCACCCGCTGATTCACGCAGGTATACTTGCTATGCGCGGAAATGCCGGGCATATGAGCCAGCTTGAAGAAATCGGCTCGGTGCAGGTCGATGTCGTTGCGAACAATTTGTATCCGTTTAAAGCAACAATTCAGCGAGAAGGCGTTACGCTTGAAGAGGCGATTGAAAACATAGATATAGGCGGTCCGTCGATGCTGCGCGCTTCGGCGAAGAACTGGCAAGACGTCTGCGTGGTGATTGACCCAAGTGACTACGATGCGGTGCTTGAAGGGCTGCGAAACGGCGAGGTCTCGCGCGAGAAAAAGTTCGAGCTTGCCTGCAAGGTGTTTGCGCATACCGCGGCGTACGATGCGATGATAGCAAACTATCTTGCGGCAAAGCTGCCGACAGATGCTTTGCCGGACACATTGACGCTTACATACGAGAAAGCGCAAAACCTCCGCTACGGTGAGAATCCGCACCAGAAGGCGGCCTTCTACAAAGAGGTCACCGCAGGGGCGGGCAGTTTGGTGAACGCTGAGCAGCTCCATGGGAAAGAGCTTAGTTTCTGCAACATTAACGATGCAGGCGGCGCACTCGACACATTAAAAGATTTGCCGAGTGACATTCCCTGTGCGGTTGCGGTCAAACATGCAAACCCTTGCGGCGTTGGCTACGGCGATACAATCCTCGAGGCATACACAAATGCATTCGATGCCGACCCGGTATCGATTTTTGGCGGCATTGTAGCTCTTAACCGCGAGGTTGACGTACCGACTGCGAAGAAACTTGCCGAGATTTTCCTTGAGATTATTATCGCGCCGAGTTACCAAGAAGAGGCTTTAGCGATTCTCACCGAGAAGAAGAACATACGTCTGCTCAAGCTGCCGGGAGTGCAAGAGCCTAACGACAGCTCGGCACTCGACATGAAACGTGTAGCCGGAGGGTTGCTTGTGCAAGGCATCAACACAGAAATTCTCTGTGAGGGCAGCCTCAAAGTGGTTACTAAGCGTACACCAACCGACAGCGAAATGGAGCAACTGCGCTTCGCGTGGCGTGTTGTGAAGCATATAAAATCAAATGGTGTGCTGCTTGTCAACGGCAAGAAGACCGTAGGCATAGGCCCGGGGCAGACAAACCGCATTACCGCGCTTGAGCTTGCCGTAAACTACGCAGGCGAGAACGCAAAAGGTTCGGTGATGGCATCAGATGCGTTCTTCCCATTCGAAGATTGCGTAAAAGCAGCGGCGGCGGCGGGCATTACGGCAATAATCCAGCCGGGCGGCAGCATTCGCGACGAAGAAAGCATAAAAGCCTGCGACGAAGCCGGAATCGCAATGGTGTTCACAGGCATGAGGCACTTTAAACATTAAAGTAACTAATTCCCCTCCTGGGAGGGGTGCCGCCAACGGCGGCGGGGTGGTTGTAGGGTGGGGGCTTGCCCCCGCCGCAAACTGTAAACTTGGGAAGAGAGGGCATCGGGATGAAAATACTGGTTATCGGCGGTGGCGGACGCGAACACGCCATGGTTAAGAAGTTGCGTAAAAGCTCGAAAGTGACTGAGATATACGCCGCTCCCGGGAATGGCGGCATTAGCAAGGACGCGGTATGCGTGGACATCAAGGCTACGGATATCGCTGGAATGACTGCATTTGCGCGTGATAACGCGATAGATTTTGTTGTAGTCGCGCCTGACGACCCTCTTGTGCTGGGTATGGTTGACGCAATGGAAGTTTGCAACATCCCATGCTTTGGCCCAAACAAGGCGGCGGCGCGAATTGAAGGCAGTAAGGCGTTTTCCAAGGGTTTGATGAAACGCTACGGAATCCCGACTGCCGCGTACGAGAGTTTCGATTGCGTAGAAACCGCCCGCGAGTATGTCCGCGAGGCAAGCTACCCGCTGTGGATTAAAACAGACGGGCTTGCGCTCGGTAAAGGTGCGATTCAGGCGCAAGATGTTGAATCTGCAAACAAAATTTTGAACAGTCTCATGGTTGATAAGATATTCGGCGAAAGCGGCAGTTGTGTGGTTATCGAGGAGCATATGTCAGGGCCGGAAGTTACCGTGCTTGCATTCTCTGATGGGATGACAATCTGCCCGATGCTTTCATCGATGGACTATAAACGCGCACTCAACGGCGATGAAGGCGCGAATACAGGCGGCATGGGAGCGATTGCCCCAAACCCATACTACACCGAAGATATCGCCGCGCGTTGCATGGATGAAATCTTTCTGCCGACAATTCGCGCGATGCAAGCCGAAGGCTGTCCATTCAAAGGCTGCCTCTACTTCGGTTTGATGCTGACTGACGCAGGGCCAAAAGTCATTGAGTACAACTGCCGCTTCGGCGACCCTGAAACGCAGGTGCTGCTCTCGATGCTCGAAACCGATTTGCTCGACATCATGCTTGCCATATCGAACGGAACACTCGCAGGTACTGACATCGAGTGGAAGCAAGGCGCGGCGGCATGTGTGGTAATGGCAAGCGGAGGTTATCCGCAAAGTTACGAGACCGGTAAGCGTATCTTAGGCCTTGACGAGCAAGGCAACGCTGCAAACGCTACAGTCTACCACGCCGGAACGAAATGGGTTGACAATAGTTTCGTAACGGCAGGCGGGCGAGTGCTTGGTATTACAGCAACCGCAGATACCTTGGAGATGGCATTGCAAATAGCCTATACTGCAACACGAGAAATATCATTCGAAGGCGCACATTACCGCAAAGATATAGGACAGAATGCGCTGTAGGATATAACAACATAAAAGCTGTATGTACTTCCGATGTAGGGAAGGCATACAGCTTTTTCAGCTTGCGGGTTAAAATACTTTGCCCGTCAGCTTTTCAAGTTTTTCTCTGGAGGTTGTGTCGATATCATCGTGAAGGCTGTTGCCGTGGGAATCCATAGTGACTACTGCTTTGAAGTCTTTTACTTTGAGATGCCACATTGCTTCCGGGATGCCGAAGTCGAAGTAGTCAACGCCTTCTACGGATTCCACGCATTTGGCATAGTATTGTGCCGCGCCGCCGACTGCGCTTAGGTATACGCCTCCCCAATCTTGCAATGCTTTTAGTGTGTTTGCGCCAAGACCGCCTTTTCCAATTGCTGCGCGAAGCCCATAGCGTTTCATTACATCGCCTTGGTAAGGTTCTTCGCGGATACTTGTTGTTGGGCCGCAGGCTTTTACTACCCACTTGCCGTTGTCTTTTGCCATTACAGGGCCGCAATGATAGATGACTTGTCCATGCAGGTCAACGGGGCAGTCGTTGTCTGTTTTGTCGAATAATAACTTGTGTATTTCATCTCTTCCGGTGTAGATTGTGCCGTCAATGCTGACAACGTCTCCAACATGCAACGAGCGTATTGTTTCTTCAGATATTGGCAGAATCAGCTTGATTTCGGCTTTTTCTTCTGCGCTTGTGACGTTTTCTCTTATTGGAGAGACATTGCGTTGTTCGTCGTAAATCCAACCGGTGATATCTCCTGTTTCCGGCGAAATGGTTATGCCTACACGGCGAAATGCCCAACAGTTGTATACAACCGATACAAAGAAGGATGCGGGTAAGCGGTGGCTTTTAGCAATTTTACAGCCAAGTATTGTTGTTTTGCCGCCAAATCCAAGCGTGCCGATGCCAAGCGTGTTGGATTTATCCATTATATATTCTTCCAGCTTGCGCAAGTCTTCATCCGGGTTTACGTCGGATAAATGTCGGAACAATTGTTTTTTTGCAAGGTCATACCCTGAGGTTCTGTCGCTGCCTATTCCAACACCGATGAAGCCGGGGCTGCAACCTTTCCCTTGGGCTTGGTAAACTGCATGCAGGATACATTTACGGATACCGTCCAAATCGCGCCCTGCAGAACCTAAGCCGTCTATTACGGTTGGGAGTGAGTATTGAATGCTCATATTTTCGCTGCCACCGCCTTTTAACATAAGGCGTGCGTCTATATAGTCTTTGTCCCATTGCTCGAAAGAAATGGCGGGGATACCTTCACCAACATTTCCGGTGTTAACACCTGTGATAGAATCCACGGCATTCGGGCGCAATATTGCATTTTTTGTTGCTGTGTCGACCGCGTTTTTGATAGCAGTTTGCATTTCTAAACTATTCATGCCTACAGGGATACAAAGTTTAAAAATCGGAAGGCCGGTGTCTTGGCAAATCGGAGAAACATTATTTTCCGCCATTTTGTTATTGAGTACAATTGTGTTTAATGACATTGCCGAGCTGGTGCCTGCATTTTCTGCCAAACTTGCTTTTAACAGCGCATTACGGACATCATTTGGTAAGTTGGTTGATGCTTGTACAATTAACTCGTGGATACTGGCTTCAAAGTTTTTCATATGCCCCTCCTAAGAACGATGTGAAATTTTAGTGCCTTAAATTCATTCTAGTACACTTTCATTCAGGAAGGAAGATTAATAATTTTTTTCACAATCTATCTTTTCACAAACTAAAATTTCACAAACTTTACTGGTAAAATAAGCGATGATTGCTTGTTAATTGGCAAACAATAACATGGCTTTACAAATGACAAATATAAAAGCTGTATGTATTCCACAAATGTGGCACATACAGCTTTTGCTCCTTCTTTTTCATATAATGAGGCAGGCGGAGCGAACGTTTTTTGCATTGCACGACAGAAGATTGAGTGGGCTTACTTACTACCGCGCTTGATGCGTGCGTGAGTCTTTGAGAATAACGTTATGCGCACCGCCCTCGACTATGCTTGTGGAGGATACGAGTGTCAGGCGTGCTTTTTCTTGCAGTTCCTTGATTGTGAGTGTGCCGCAGTTGCACATCGCGGATTTAACCTTACTAAGTGTTGTCACCAAATTATCGCGCAGGCTGCCTGCGTATGGAACGTATGAGTCTACGCCTTCTTCGAAGGAGAGCTTTCCGTCACCGCCCATGTCGTATCGCTGCCAGTTGCGTGCGCGGACAGAGCCTTCGCCCCAGTATTCTTTCATGTAGCTGCCGTTGATGAGAACCTTACTGGATGCACTTTCGTCGAAACGTGCGAAGTATCTGCCGAGCATGCAGAAGTCCGAACCCATCGCGAGGGCCAGGGTTATGTGGTAATCGTGGACGATTCCGCCGTCCGAGCAGATTGGTATGTAGATACCGGTTTCTTGGAAGTATTCATCGCGTGCGGCTGCAACTTCAATGACGGACGTTGCTTGTCCTCGGCCGATACCCTTAGTTTCGCGGGTTATGCAGATTGCCCCGCCGCCAATGCCGACCTTTATGAAATCTGCGCCGCATTCGGCCAAGAAACGGAAACCGTCACGGTCTACTATATTTCCTGCGCCAACTTTTACGCTGTCGCCGTATTTTTCTCTAATCCATGCAATGGTGATTTTTTGCCATTCGCTGAAACCTTCGGAGGAGTCGATACACAAGACATCCGCGCCTGCTTCGATGAGTGCCGGAACGCGCTCTGCAAAGTCGCGAGTGTTTATGCCCGCGCCGATTATGTAGCGTTTTTGCGGGTCCAGGAGTTCGTTAGGATTGTTTTTGTGTTCGTCGTAGTCTTTGCGGAATACGAACGATACGAAGTTGCCGTTTTTGTCGACAATTGGCAGTGCGTTGATTTTGTGTTCCCAGATTATATCATTGGCTTCGCTGAGGTTGATGCCTTCCACAGCGTACACGAGCTTGTCCATCGGTGTCATGAACTCGGATACTTTAACATCGGGGCTTAGGCGGCTTACGCGGTAATCTCTGCTGGTGACCATACCTACCAGCTTACCGTGCGGCGAACCGTCTTC